>Ga0209088_10000332_pt1 | contig 34398 bp, 16 predicted proteins | sample S_140625_EF_Meta_FD_187324 | JGI IMG/M metagenome (GOLD analysis project Ga0209088, IMG submission 187324) | Freshwater microbial communities from Lake Simoncouche, Canada to study carbon cycling - S_140625_EF_MetaG (SPAdes) (version 2) | ecosystem: Environmental > Aquatic > Freshwater > Lake ... | reverse complement strand
AAAAATAAGTAAAACTTTGATGATTGATAGTCATAATAACTGAACTATCATTCTCTACACTTGTTCCAGCACCTGCCTGGACTGTTATATTGTATGTAGCAATCTTATTACCCTCGTCTTTTACGATTAACTTCTTACCATAAGAAGGAATTTGGGGTAATACAATTGTTACTGGAACATTTGCATTTACACCAATATAATCGTCAACATTTGATGCCTGATAGTAAGTGGTAATACCAGAGATATTTACAATTGTTGTGCCACCAACATCATTTGGATCAACAAACTCTGCTTGATTTGTTGTGGAATTCCATTGTAAAAATTTATTATTATAAGCACCAGAATTAGTTGCGATGCCTACAATATCATCCAAGTATCTTAATCTGGTTTCTCCTCCTCCACCAACTGTTGATAGTTGTTGTTGAATACGAGAAAGGAAAGTGCTGTAATGCTTTTGTAAATCATCAAGTGTTGCGAACTTTTGATCCAGTGGAGTTAATGGATCATTTTGTTGCTTAACATCACTTGGTTCGGCAAGAAGTCCTAATGATTTTTCAATCAGTTCCTCTTTGGGTTCTTCCTTATGGTCTTCCAATACCTCAAGAACTTCATCCAAAGACTCTTCAATTACATCCTCAATAATTTGTTCTTGTTCCTTGGTTGTCTCTGAATACAACCATTTCTCAAAGGCTTTAACAGTTTTTTGTTCTTGTACCTTTTTCTTTTTAGTTTCCTTCTTTAGATTAGCAAATTCTCCAAAAAGAGAATCTAATCCCAAGTCTCCGACTACGGAATCAAATTCTTCTTTTTTCTTTTTCTTATCTTCTGCCAATAATTTAAAGAAATCATTCAAGTCTTGAGACATACTAACAATTCCACTTTCTTAATGATTTATTGATTCTTGAATTAGGATCATTCGCAGTTTTTGCCGATGTGAGTTTCTTTTTCATTCCACTCATACGGGAACAAAAAGACTTTCTGCGATTTGCTGATTTTGATCCTTTTTTTAATTCTGATGGTTTAGTTGTAACCGCAAGTGATAGGTTTGATCCAGGATTCTCTTTGCGGTAAGAAGCAATCCCTTTTTTGTTTAGACCACCCTCAGAATTCTTTCCCTCTTTTCTTTGCCAAGCAGGTGATGCTTCTGTCATAAATTTCGCAAATGTTTTTGGAGTATATGAGTTTGCAAGTGGAAGTGATGGCCCGGAGAGTTTTCCCAAAGCAACCTTCTTTTCATTAGGATTGCTAGTTCCTGTAGCAAGATTTCTAATTTTTGCTTGCTTCTGTGCTGCTTTATGTCCACCACCAATTTCAAAACTTAATTGTTCTGGAACGCAATTTGGAACAGTTTTTTTACCTTTTTTCTTCATACCCTCTTGCTTATAACCATCCCAGCAATCTTCTGATTTTGTCCCCCAATTTGCGGCACCAACTTTACGGCACTTAACAAGTGCTCCAGATGCATATGCACTAGGCCAAACATCATATCTAGACTTTACTTTACTGTAGCAGGCATCTTTTTTGCCACTACCCTTTCCCGGTTTATCCTTTACTTCTTGGATATTAATTTCTTCGGTTCTTACATTCGTTGGTTTTGCTCCACCAGATTTTTGTGGTTGATTTGGATCCAAACGATTTTTTCTAATTCTTGCTTTTTCTTCTTCTTCGGGTGAAAGATTTGCTGCCATTTTTGAACTACCACATTTTGGTGTAGAAGTTTGTCCTTCTTGACGGGCACAAGGTTCTCCTGCAAATTTTCCACCAAGTTGAACCCACCCTTTTTTTCCTGTGGATGATTTTGATTTTCCAAACCAATCACGAAGACCTTGATCACCAGACTTTGCTTCCTTTACAAGACGGTCTGCTTTGATGATATCAATAATCTGAACAAAAGTATTACCGTTTGCATCTTCAATCGTTACATCCTCATTAACTTTACTTTCTCCACCATCAATATAATCTGCCGCAGTATCAATATAATCTGCTGCCTTTGTAATCTTTGACTGAACCCAAGCTTCAATATTACCTTCACCCTTCATTTTTTTCTTTAGTCTTCTAGCAGCATTCATAATCGTGCTAAGTTCGGATCGAGCCATTGAATACTCGTAGTCCTTCTCCTCATTTGCGGGATGAGGTCTATTGGGATCATATTTCATTTGATTTTGAGTTAGCATTTCTTGGGGTCTTGTATACTTGCTCCACATATCTGGGCCATACTTGCAATCTTCTTGGGATTCTTCCTTTCTACAAAGACCACAATATCTCATTTCCGACTTTTGTTCCTTTACATCCTTAAACTTTTTATGTTCCCTCTTTGCATCTGCTTCCATTTTCTTTAGACGAGTATAATAGTCTGGAATTTCATCTAAATGCTGTAATGCAATCTCAACAGCAAGTTTTTGATTTTTTGTGTGCTCGTGTTCAATAGGAGCACCCATATCAAGTTGCTTCTGAATATCGGAGACATCCATACGATGTTTCTTTGCAATCTGCTCTACAGTTTTATATGGTTTCAGCTGCTCTTTCATTATTCGTAAAGACTAATCTTTACTATTTAGAAAACCTTGTTTGAGTATTTTTGAAAGTTCTGATGTTGACCCAACAAACAAAGCATTATTGGTCACACTGCTAGGTGATTTTACAGTATCTTCTTCGACATCTTTCAATTTCTTCTGCAAGTCAATTAACTTATCAGTTGTATCTGCAACACTCTTAATTAATTGACCGGCAACCTCATATGCTCTTGGAGAACCACCTTCTCCTGCAAGTTCCATAATTCCGTTGATTGCCTCTTGACCCTTCTCAATTAATGAATATAGATTTGCTCTTGTATATTCATAGTCTTTTCTAATATCATCGGGTTTTGATGGTACAATATCAATCTTTTCTACAGATTTCTCTACTTCAACTATACTGCTCTCGATATTGAGTGCTTTATCAATATCTTCATAATTATTGTTCATAAGTCATCAAATATCAGTCTGTTGTGTTGGACTATAAGTCTTGGAATCATTAAAGAACTCCCAATTCTCATTGAATCCGAAGTCATCATCTGGTACAGCATTAATAGGATCTGGAGTTACAGTATATCTCATTTCACGTTTAGCAGTTGTAGTATCAGTACTGGAATACATATCAACCTGAACCTTACGGATGAGACCGTCTGTAGTATTTGCAATAGGACCAAACAGATATGTTTTTGCCGTAAATTGTAAAGTATATATTAAGGATCTTCTTGTGGAAAAATCTCCCTCATAATCATCTTGAAATGATACTGAGTCTAAAACAATTGGAATATCTCTCTTTTCTCCAATAGAATCAATTAGATCTACTGTTAAGTTAAATGATGGTTGAAAATATGGAAGAATTTGTTCGACAATCTGTAAGGCATCGTCATTTAATTTTGTAAGAATATTAAGTTCAAATCCAATGTTGTATGGAACAGGCATAAAAACCTTCTTTAGATTTGTTCCGTCAGATGCCTTAAAAGTTTGAGTAACTCCTGCCTTTCTTGTTGAATCATATTGAATAGAAGTCATCTCAAATGACATTCTGGGCAATGTCATTGCAATTGGTTTATTTAATTCTGGTTGCTGCTCAATTCTTGCCAAAAACTTCTGCACTGGTCCATATGCCAGTGGAACCCTCATATCACTGATTACACTATCATTGGAATTTTGATGTTGAATGTGAATTTCGTTAAAGACTGTTCCAAAAGCAATAATTGTCTTTCTTATAATTTGATGGTAGTAATAAGTTCCTAACATTAATAGTTACCAAATGGATTTGATTCTGAGAAATCTACAATAAGATCTGCTTCTGTTTCGATTTCATCATTTTCTTCATATTTATCATGTAATGAAGTCATATTGTGTGTTTTAACCGAATATCTTGCCGAAGAAGCGGATCCTACAACTAGTTCTCCAGGATAGAATTGTCCATTATTGATCGATATTTCTAAAATATTAGTATCTTTATCCCAAGATTTAACTCTTGCAACAGTTCCTGATGTAGATCCAACTACTTCTTCATTAAAAATAAAATTGCCAGTGCCAGAAATAATCGGAGGAGCACCTAATGTAATTGTCGGTGCTACAGTAAATCCTGCTCCAGCATTTGAAACATATATTTTAGAAATATTTGTACCTTGAAGAGTTGCAAATGCGGAAGCTGCAATTCCAGGTCCGGTTGTTGGAGCACTGATTGAAATGGTGGGTGGATTCACGTATCCAGATCCACTATTCCCAATACTAATAACTCTTATACCATTATATGCAGTCTGTATTCCACAGGTTGCAGCTGCTCCAGATCCACCTCCTCCACTGATCACAATTGATGGTGCAATAGAATATCCAGCACCAGCATTTGTTAAAACTATATCTCTAATAGAATAAACACCACCAACACTAGTAGTAATAGCAACAGCACTCGCATTTATACCTCCTGCCGGAGCAGTTGATATTGCAACAATCGGAGTCGAAGTATATCCAGAACCATCATTAGTTAAATATATTTTTTGAACATATCCGGTGGATAATACAGATGATGCAGTTGCAGTAGAACCCATCGATACCAACTCTAAAGATGTAATGTATCCCTGATCCTGTATTGTCTGATCAACTTCGTCAAGAGTTGTATCAAGAACTTCATCTTCATATTCGAAGAGTTCACATTTTAATTCATAAACATAAGTTTTACCCAACTGGTAGAATGGTTGCTCGTGCTCGACAAATTTAATTTCAAATAGTCTTCTACCTAAAGGAAAATAAACAATATCACCTTCTCTTGGACGAGATGCCAGTACAATCTCATCATCATCCATTGCCACTAAGAATGGTGATATGAAATCCTCAAATCTTTCTTTTGAAACAATTAAAGTAAGTTCATCCTTTAAACTCATTCCAAACTTTGTTAAAATATCTCCAGATCCACTATATCCCTCATAGTTTGCAACATATGCTTCAAGGGCAAAATTATCATCAAATTTTGACGAGGTTACTTCTTTTATTATAGTTTCTTTTCTTACAAATTTTCTTGGAATATAAGTGACTTCAACTCCATATATTTTCAATTGCTCATTTATGAGTTCTTGAATTAATCTTTGTTCGTTTGCTGAACCTTGTAGAAAAAAGGGATTAAGTGCCATAATTATCCAATAAAGTCATAAGGTGGTAGTTCATATTCAAGTGACATTCTCTGCTTAATATCTTCCAATTCCTTTTCAGCATCTTCATATATTTCTCTACCATTCAATTCAACTCCACCAGGAAGTTTGACACCCCTAAATTTAATTAAATTTTGTCCCCACTGCTTTTTGATTAATGCAGTAAGGTATTTTTTAATAAAACTATCGTTATAAACATTCGTAAATTGGTTTGGATCAAGTATTCTATAGCAATCAATGACAATATATTGATCTGTTTTTTGTGATGCCCAATCAAGATCCAAATATAATCTATTTTGCCTTTTATTAAATCTAAGTTGTTTATCTGTAGTCAATAGAAAATCAATATCTTCGAGATATGATTTAACCATAGCATATTGTAAAAGTTCAACTGAGTTAAAATAATATAAATCATTTAAAAACAACTGATATTTGATACTAAACATTCCACCAGAAATGGAACTAGTATCGAATTTAAATATTTTTTCAATACCTATAACTGAATCTGGTATTTGGATATAATTTGAAGTTTCATAAAAATTATATGTTACAGTGCCAATACCAGTAACATTTGATGTTGCTGTAGTTGTGGTTACTCCTACACCATTTGTATTTCTACCTCTACCCCTATCAAGATCTGCTTGAGTAATTTTATATTTCAAATACATTCTCTCAACGCCATCAAAATGCCTCTCTTGAAAGTACTGAAGGGCATCATCGACTAAATCATCTATCTGGTCATCATCAACGTTAATCTCTAATACAGGGGCACCTAGGCGTCTTAGACAATAATCTATTAGTCCTTGTCTACTTGCTGGTTTTGCCATTAGTATGATCCTCCATCTATTACACTGGACCAGGTTGGTATTCCAGAATTGTTCGTTGTAAGTATATAGTTTGTATAATTAATTGCAGAACTGGTTGATCCAGTAGAGACCATAAGACCAGAAGAATTGAAATATGCAACTCCTCCAGTATTATATTGTCCATAATAGAAAGCACCAGAAACAGTTGCAATTCCCGTTATATTTGCATTTCTGGCAGTAAATTCATCAAATCTTAAATCATCTTTTATATAAAGGTTTCCACCAATATAAACATCATTTCTAAAAGTTGCTATTCCAACAAATGTCGATAACCCACTCACATAAACCTGAGAGGCATTGACATTTCCACCAATTACATTTATTGCATTTACCGCATTTTCGGAAAATGCATTCCCACCAGAAACACTAGCAAGTATTTTTACTGAATTTTGTTGACCAACTCTTACCTTTATGTCAGACATTATCGAGTAACTCCCTCCCTTACGAGAACCATTCCTTCAACTACTCGTGTTTTAACTCCATAACTATCATTAAGTACTATATCATACACATATCTTCCTGGTTTCAGTGACGATGTATTTTGTGAAGATAATGTTAAATATATTTGACCTAAAGTTGGTGGATTAGTTATTGAAGTGCCAAAACTTACCGAAGTTGAACTACCCGACCATTTTCTAAATTGAGCATTAACAGCATATCCTGTTAAATTTAATGCAGAATTGTTGTCAGTACCTTCCAAGGTAAAAGACTGTGAAAAATCTGCACCAGAATTTATTACTAGATTAGTGACATATACTGCTGCCATTTAACCATATTTAAGATCTACTTTCTATTTATGTTTATAGAGAACCTAGAACTGATATTACTTCTTGTTGCTTTAGGTATAATTTGCAATATGATTTTGCAAATATTTTTAATTCTTCTTGATCTAATTGGTCTATTACTCTAGAATGTTTTTCATATTCAAATAATTTGTCGATGCTTTCCAGATCAATACTATTTGGATCCATTTAATAACTCCTTAAGAAGGTTTTTAATCTCATCAATATCTCTTCTCATTTCATTTAATTCTCTTTTTTGAGAATCTCTAATAGACAATGAATTCAAATATTGATTATATGCGGCAGAGTCGCAATTTACAATTGCCCCCGACCTTTCATCTCTATAGAGATTCTGATGCCCTTCTACTCGTATCATCTTACAGCAAGTGTTCTAAGTTCTTTGATCCTTGGTGGATATGCCTGATTAGTTCCGGACATTACAATTTTAATTGTATATCCACTAAACAAATCAAGATTGTCAGCAGTAAATTGATACTCAAGGAATTGATTATCCAAACTGGGACTTACAAAAGTATCTGGCAATCCACTATTTTTTGATTTATCTAAAACTTTATAACCTTGGATAGTAGTATATGCCAAATTGTCATATCCGGGGAATAGTTCAAATGATTGATCAACTTCACTAGAATCTGGTCTAATTAAACTATAAAGAACTCTAAAATCAGCAGAAGAATGACGATATGCAGATAAAATAACTTTTAATGTAGTTGCCTGTTGGGACAAATTAACAGTATTTGATACATATACTGCAGCATGTGGGTCATTTAATACTGAATTAACTCTTCCATCTAATGCATAATCTGAAATTGGGTTATTTAAACGACTAGAGATAAATTCGGTAAATGTAGTATCCAAATAGATAATTGGTGATAAATTACTATCTGATGTATTTAATGTTATTCCAGTAGTGAATGATTTATTTCTGGGCAGATTGCTAAGATATTCAGTTTCGTTCTCCTTAGAGCATACAAGTCTTACTGATTTTAAAGAATTTAATGTATTTAATTGAATTGGTTCAAATCCATTGTCGAGGAATGATACCTCATTGCCACTAACACTAGTTCCAGAAGTAGTTCTAATTATGGCAGTAGCAGAAGTAGAAGATCCTGGGGTAATAATATCATAATTTGGTACTATTGAACTATATTGAATATTTTCAGTTGCAAGTACTTTAGAACCTCCTAGATTTGCCTCTGAAGTAAATGATAACTGAGGCATAGTTGATGATGCACCGTCAACACTTCTATTGGATCCATTTGAAGATCTATCAATTTCAATGTAATATTCATCTAGTCCAATATTAACATCACTAATATCGTGAGTTTTATTAATTCTCCTCAATGAAACTCCATTTAATTCATACTTATATACTAAACTATTGATATCATGGGGAATTACAATAGTAGAATCCATTCCTCTCCCATTAGATGCAAGTGTTAACGTACCATTCCCAACGTTATTGTATGCAATAATTTCATTCTCAATTTTTACATATCCAGTATTTGCTGCACCTACTGCAACTCCCTCAAAGGTTCCAAAATTTGCTGTGTCTCCAATACTAATGGTAGATACTTGTTGTGCAGTTAAAGTTGCAGAAAGAATAGTTGGTGACAGACTTGACTCAATATTACTTAATGTTAATTTGTTATTTTTTGCATACATTCCGTGATTAAAATGTCCTACTTTTATAAAATTACCAGAATTTTGATTTCCAGAACTTGAAGAACTTCTAATAAAAGTACTTGCAAGGGATACCAATGTACCGGCATCATTATAATAGCTTAATCCAGCTCCAACAGTAAAGGATTCTCCCTGAACATTTGATAGGTATAATGTATCAAGACTGCTGCCAATTGCTCCAATAGTAATTCTTGCATTTTTTCCAGTATTGCTTGATACTGTAGATGTTACTATTCCAACAACATCTCCAATAGCATATCCATTTCCTGGATTTACTATAGTTGGTGTTCCTGTAATTGAACCACTGGTTGCAGTGATATTCAATACAAGACCAGAACCACTTCCAGTAATATTGTAGGTATCTACAGAAGTATCAGTAACATAATTACTTCCACCTGTAGTAAGTCCTACAGATGAAACTGAACTTCCAGTTCCAACAATATACCCATATACGTAATTTTTTGATCCATCGGCAATTTTTCTGCCTTTAGACAAATTGGCAATTAGTGGTGCATTTGTTGTTGTAGTGATTCCAACTGTAATTGTTTTTGGTAAAGTTGTTAATGGATTATTGTCTAATCTTTGAACATATCCATTACTTTCATCTAATGTTGGATTGTAGAAGAAAGCGGTTCCTGTTGATGATGTAAATTGTGCTTTATAAAGTTTAAATTTAAGATCTTGGTATTGATTTGCTGTCCATATGGATCCATTTTGAGACTTAAACAAACTTCCCATAGAGAACTGTTTGGAATAAGTAACACTATCAACATCTGGAAGTGATTTGGTATTTACTGTTTTTTCACCCATAACTGCAGTCCATAATTCATATTGATCACTATTTTCTGAAATAATTACAACTGCATATTCTCTTCCGGGTGGAAGATAAATTGGTTCACTAAAAGTAACTTTAGTTGCAGTTTCTCCATCACTGGAGACATTAACTTCATCTGGTCTCAATGTAACTGGAGTTCCAATTACAACTCTTGTTGGTGTTCCTAGTTCAACAGTTCTTATTTCAACTTTTACTGGTGCATTACCACTATCTTTACTTGCAAAGAATAAATCAACCGCAGTTAAGAATGCTCCATTAACATCATCATTTGTTGATGTTGGTGAAGGTGCTTCAACATTTCCACCAACAACAAATGATTGTGCAAGAGGGTCAACATATCTTTGAATTGTTGTTGTTGTATGAGTGTTTATTGTCGTAACTGATTGTGTTGTATTTGTTGTTAAGTTAGTTACTGTTTTCGTTGTTAAGTTAGTTGTAGTTGCAGTAACAGTGTTCTCCCACTGCTCAAGAGTTCCATCTGCATTATAATTTGTTTCTGCAGATGAAATTGAATTGCTACCAGGAAGACCCAAATCATTTGTTGAACTTGATGTCAACTTAAAGGTCTTAGTTCCTGTATTAATCCTAACAGTTGGAGTTGGATTTGCATTTGGATCTCTTAAGTAGAATGCTCCAATCAAATCTCCATAATTATCGGAGATTAGTCTCAAATCTTTCACATACGCAACTGCACCACTAGTTTGTCCGACTAATTTCATTCCAGCAACTAAATATCCAGAATATTTTCCTTGGTCTTCGTGTGATAGTGAAGATGTATCAACATTCAGAACTTTTGATGATTGACTATATGCTGATGGTATGGATTCACCCTTAATATATGGATTTATTGTATATGTTGTAGATGGTGAATTAAACTTTCCATACTTATGATTTGAGGTAGCAACTCTAAATGTAATTAAATTGCTGTTTGCATATGTTCCAACAATAGTTTCACCAACTATAAATGCACCAGAAGCACCATAATTTGCTAATGTTGAATCATTTGCAATTTCAACTAATTTTGGAATAAAATCAACACCACTATTTCCATCAAGGAATTGATAAAATTGTGTTCCTGGTTTTAAATTTGATGCAGAAAATTCAGTATTTCTGGATCTCATATAAGATTCATTGGATGAAGAAATTAAAACATTTCTAATAGTAGTATCAGTATTACTTACTGTGTCATAATCAATACTTTGTGTTGTATTGGATGTGGTACTGGTAGCAGTTGATGAAGTTTGTGTATTTTCAACCCCAACTACCCTGTTATTTCCTCGACCACGTATCTCAGGAAGATTGACCGTGCTGCTACTCGTAGTTTGAATGGGGGTTAGAGTAACAAAAGCATTGCTTACTAGATTTTTCTCAAGAGTTCTTGTAGAATTTAATGTTACACTAACATTTTTATCTGGAAGTTGAACAGTTCTTACCCAAGTATCAATTTCTGGATTTAATTTAAGATCTCCACTATAAACAATAACATTAAATGGGTTCACATTCTCAACTGTTGTTGCAAATGCTTGCTCAATCCATCCTATCGATTCATATTTTAAAGTTACGGATTTTCCTGTTTTTTGAATATTTGGATCCAACAGTTCAAAGTTTTCTGATAAATCTAAATCTTCATCATTAATTGCAATTGCTGGTGCAATTTGTGATTTTAATGAATTTCTACTGCTAATTGGTGTTAATTCATTTGCTACAGTATTAACTCTGATATTAGATAACTGTTTATTGATTAATGAATAGTTTTTAAAATCATCGACAAAAAATCCAGTCTTAAATCTATTCCTACCCTCAGAATCTTGAATTTGAAGAGTTTGTGTGTTTATTTCAAGTAATGATAATGAAGTAACTCTTTCTAAATTCTCAACCCTATCCTCAATTAACCCAATATCCCTCATTGTATATCTTCTATTGTCAACCAATGAAAGAATGGCATCAGATGGGTTGTAAAGATATGGTGGCAGTTTAATTGTTGCAATTTCCATTACAGCATCATTTTTATTTGGTGCCTTTGGATCTCTTGCTGATACACCTTTTTCCAGAATAAAACTCCCAAATTTATCAAGATATAACTTATCAATTCTTGGTAAATAATACTCATATCCAATTAAAGAACTTTCATTTGCGGAAAGAATTAATTTTGGTTCAGTAGTAAAATTTCTAGAATTGAAATCAAATGGTGATGAAGTATTTGTTGAGAATATTGAGACTCTTGGTCTAAAATCTAAAGTATCGGAAGATCTTACTGATCTTGGCCCAATAGTGGGGATATCGGTTGCAAATCTATCCTGATTATAACTCAATACCGTAAATACATCACCATTATCATTGGAGGGCACAGAATAATAATCAAATACTATTAAAAGTTGTTTAGAAGGTTCTGCTGTATTTTTATTTCTGACAATCCTGGAATAATCGTAATATTGATTTTTTTGTGCTTTATCCAACGTATATGAATTTGTTATGTCCTTATACTTCCCAAAAGTAATTGATTCAATTTCCGTAGTTATATTTGAATCTTTAAATGTTACAGTTTCTCCTACCAACAATCTTTCTGGATTTAAGTATACGATACCCAAAACATTTGCTGATGGTTTTGAAACAATCCTTGCAATTGCTTTACTGTTATTTCCTAATATATTTTCACCAATAATTGCATTTGTTGTTACATTGGCACTAGATGTAAATTGTACTTGATCTAATGTTGGTGCTGAAGAATCGAATGATTCATATACTGATATTACTTTTACTACATCTGGATAATTTAGTGATATTTCTTCATCTTGAACTCTTAGTCCATAATACTGATTGTACGTAAGTCCATCACCAATTGAAGAACTAATTCCACTTCCAGATTGTGAGTATTTTGATAGTGATACTGATAAAGTTTGACTTCTATTATATTCCTTTATTTTACTTTGAATTCCATTTTTAATTAAAGTTGTATTTACAGTAATATTGCTCTGGCTAGCGGTTAATCCGCTGATGGTTACAGTATTTCCATTAAGAGAGAATTGATCAGATGTTATTGTTCCAATTCCACCTCCTGAATAATGGACAGAGTATCTTTCCTGATCAAATGTAGCAAAAAATGAGCTAGTAATTCCAGTAATTGCGGATAAATCAAAGGTTAATACCCCAGAAGGACTTGTAGTTTCTCCTGTTATTTGACTAGAAACTGTTAATAATGAATCTGAAAGATTTACTGAAGAAATATTGGAATCTGGAAGTTGAGCATATAGATATCCAGCACCTTCATTTCTTATAATTGCTGAACCAAGTAAAACTGTTGGTTGAATTGTACTTGAAGGTAACGCTCCATCAAATATACCAGAAACAGTATTGATGCCAGAAACAGTAATTGATAATCCATCTGCTGCAACAGAAGATACTCTATTATAAGTTTCAGTACTAAATCCAACTCTTTGATATCTGATGATACTTCCTACCTTTACCCCAGTAAATACATTGCCTGCAGTAGCAGTGGTTACGGTTCCTCCAGAGGTGATACTTAATTGATTTAAACCATTTGGAAGTTTAAATCTTTCAAGTAAACAATCTGCATTGAAATTTACAGGAAGTCCTGATACACCAGTTCCCTGATATACGGACTTAATATCTTCGGTGGAATATGCAGTTACAGTTCTAATGGTTCTTGCAAAATCAATTCCATTAATAATTAACTGTTCTCCAACTAAAAATGTTCCAGAGGTCTGTCTCAAACTAATTGTAGTAGATGCACCACCAGCAGAAACTGCATATCCACTAGCACCACTACTCTTACCCTTTACAAATGATGTTGCAGGTAATTCTGAATTTGAAATAGAAGAATTTAAACCTAATGAGATGTAAGTTTGAATATCATAAAGATATAAATCCCAATTAGTTACTCCGTTAGTATATGCCGCATCAGTTAAACTAAAATTGTATACTCTAGCATCACCAATTTTAGATCCTGCTCCACCAAATTGATTATACAATTCTATTGGATATTTTTGTTTTGGAGCTCCAGATACGTTATTAACTCTTATAATATTCCCCATTTCAAAAGGAATATTAACATTACTTATAGATTTAGTATCTCTTGGTTTTTCAACATCAATAATAGTTGTCGAGATTTTTTCTACATCATATCCCCTTACATAAGCCTTTCCTGGAGAAACTTTTATACACATTAAGTCATCTGAAGGAGTATTACCCTGCTCGGTTGTTTCTGTATCAAAGAATAGTCCATTATTGCCCAATCTATCATTTAATGAATTGTGTATTGATGGATTAAATTGAGTTACTGCATAATCTCCAGATTCATCATATGTTCTTTCTGCTAGATAATCACGAATTATATTATATTGTGTTTTAGTTTCAATTTTTTTAATTTTTCCATCCTGAACCCTTAATAGCTCAACAAAATCTGTATCATTAGTATCAGATATTAATTTTTTACTTAGTGTTAAATTAATTTTAAGTCTATCTGCACCAGGAGCAGCATAATTTGTAAAACCTTTAGCATTATCATATAATGAACTATCATCCTTTGCACTAATGATTAATTCACTAATTTGCAATCCAACTCTATATGAAGGAGTATTTGTATAATTATCAAGGATTATAGTTTGTTTAGATACATTTGCAAAATATCCTCTAATAAAATATACACCATCTCCAATAGATGCTGCAGATCCTATTGAGGTTGCATTTAATGAGATTAAAGATGCAAAAGGGGTACCAGCATTAATAGTGGTATTTCCGTAAGTTACATTCTCTTCAGCAATTAATGATTCACCATCTTGGAATGGATTGAATTGGAAATTATTATCAGAATCTAAGTATTTTACATATATTGTCAAATCTTCTACATTAATACCATCTGGAAGAGCAACATATTGAATCGTTGCTGTTGTTCCTGATATTTGACCTGTTACTTTTTTACCTATAAAATCATTAATATAGAGTGAAATATCAACTCCAAAATTTGTTGAATTAAGTTTTACTGAATAAAATTGTCCATCATAGGCAATATTGCCAGGGATCACCACTGATCCTTCTTTAAATATATGACTTCCAAAAGATTCTACTTGATTTTGTAGAATGGATTGTAAACTTGTTAGTTCTCTTGCCTGAACTGGTCTCCCCGGATTAAATAAGACTTTATAAAAATTCTTTTCAGAATCAAAATCATCATAGTATGGGCTAATGTTTAAATCTGTTTTTTGTGCCATTTTTGTTAGAATTCCAGAATAATTTTAACGTCTTCTTTTTGTCTGATGTCTCTTACAACCAGGGGTCTATTATCAATATAAATTATGTCTCCTGTCTTTTTATTTATCTCTGGATTTGCAAGTCCATTTGAAAAAGTTACACCCAAATCTATAATTTTACTTCCAATCGTAACCTTATTGTCATTAAATGAGGTATCAATAGATCCTGCAAATGGTGCAATGCTATTTGCAGATGATTCAAAATCATAAACATTAGAATCTGTAGTAACTGTATTATAATCGGTTTGATCTTTACTATTGCCAAAATACAAAGATCTATCTCTAAAATATTTTAAAACCCTAGTTTCAGTATCATATGAAGCTACATATCCCTTTGCAATTTTTCCATCTGTTCTTGTTTGTGTAATTTCTCCTCCAATCACTGGAGTTCCACTAAATGATGAAGTAAGTTTTATCGAATAGAGTGATGAATATTGATTTTGAGTAAAAACAGTAGTATTTGAAGTAAATGTGGTTGGATTTTTTATAATTCCAACTTGAGAAAATTGAGTATCTGTTGGAAAATCTTTAGTTGAATCGTCAAATCTTGCATATACTAATACTTTATCAGTACCTAATTCCGAATAAATGTCATATCCGTGTCCTTTAGATGGTGGAATAATTGGTATTAATTTTGCTGGATTTGGAATACTTCCAGATGGTTGAAGATTTCCTAAATCAACAATCCCATAAGTATACCCACTACCACCAGAAGTCACAACAGCAGAAGTTATTACTCCACCAGTAGCAGTAATTGATACTCTAGCACCACTACCATCACCAAGAATATCAACTGTTCCAGAACTATAACCAGTTCCACCGTCTTCAATATATACTTTTTTAATTTGATTAAAGTTTACGTTAGAATTTCCAGCCTCTCTAACAGAAACAATTTGAGAATCTGTTGATGTTGCCCAATCATTGGGAACAACAACGTACTCAGTTGAATCAAATTTTATAATATCACTTGGAGAAACTGAAAAAAGATATTTCCAAACGTATCCATCCCCACTTACTCCTGCTGCAGATGGTTCTAAATCCGTAAATGTTGGTTCATCCTGAGATTTATTTCCTTTTGGACTTTCTCCAGAAGATCCATTATCAATGCAAATATAAACCCTATAATCACTATTAACTACGTAGTAGTTTGAATCATATAATCTACTTGAATTTGAATTTGGGGTTGGATTTGAAATATTGTAATCATCTCTATACATATCATAAGATGTATTTGAAGTCCAAGTAACCTTTCTTATGAGTTTTCTAATGTTGCTACTGGTAATTTTTTTACCAAATAGGGCAGTATCTCTATAATGTGTAGAATATTGAAAATTGTCAGTCGGATTTGGGATATTAGAATCCCAATCAGTGGTTCTTCCAAATCCTACTGTCGTTGGATTATCTAAACCCAAGAAAACATAATAAGAATTATTGCCAGATATTACAGAATCTACGAAATTGCTCGCATTTAATATTCTAAATTGGTCTGTTACAACGGCTGACATATTAATAGTTTTTTAGATATTTATAATAGTTTAGGAAGTGCTCCAGTATATCTCAAACCATTACCCCTTCTCTGAATTGTTGGGAAAGTTGATAATCCAACATCTATGGTATTTCCAGTTACTCCTATAGAAATTGGAGAACTAGACCTAGTGAATCCTGACAACCTTCCCCAAGAGAATTTGCCTACTGGATTTGATACACTACCTGTAGATGTAAGTCCAACTACAGATGTATTAGATTTTATATTGCAAGTAATAATTCCAGTAGTACCACTATAAGAGAATTGGTGAATATAGTAAATATTATCTAAGAATGTCGATCCAACACCAACAACTGCAGTATCTGAACTATCAATTGAAGTTACTCCCCTTCCAATACGTGTGTCAAAGATATAAATTGGATATCCAGTTTGTAATCCGGTATAAGATGCTGCATTTAAATTAAATTTAAGTGCCAATGAATTTCCACCACTACCCGTTGTGGTTCCAATTCCTGTAATAGTGCCAGAAAATCCATTCACTAAAGAAATATTTGAAATATTTTCATAGGTTGGGTCTGGTAGTGGGACAATAACTGCTGGTGGTATACCAATACTATACCCCAATCCAGGATTTGTAATTGTAATTGGTGTTGTTAGAGATCCTGCAGCAGAGACTGCAATAGTTGCTGTTGCAGTATTTCCAATACCAATACCAATTCCCATAGGTAATGAAGTTGAAATACCTACTGTTAATGGAGCAGCAATTTTAACATTAACCGATGATCCAGTATATCCACTTCCAGGATTAGTAATCGATAATGATTGAATAGTACCAGCAACAGAGACTATTGCAGTAACTGCTGCAGATACTGGATCAGTAGTTCCAGAAACAATTAAAGCATTAAAATTGACTGGAGATTCTTCCTCATAATTGAAGAAATCTGCATTATCAACAAATATTTGAGTATCTGTGGATGAGAAATTTTTAATAATTTTTGCTGTTGGATATACTAAAGATTCAATAGAATCTCTAGTTTTATAAACATTCTCTCCATTAATTTTTCTATCAACTTTCTGTTTAATCCAACTTAATGGTTTATAATTTTCAGTATCAATTCCATTATCGGAATACAAATTAGTTTCAAATTTATCCGAGAAAGATAAATCAAATACCGTTCTCTTGTCCTGTGCTATTGTACCAAAAATGCTATTATTTTTAAGTACTTGTACAGTATCTCCTCTTTTTATAGTTTCATTTATAGTTGTAACTAAACTACTATCATCACCTTTGGTTCCTCTGTAGAAAAAGATTGCAACTTTATCTTCTGGTTTTGGTGCAGTTGTGAATACAAAAGATGTTCCACCATCAAACTCGTATGCTACTCCAGGATTTTGGATTACACCATTAACAAAGATTAATAATATATTGGAAAGATTTATTTGAGTATCTGCCTGAGACTCAAAACTTAATAGTTCGTTATTATAGTATAATGGGAATCTAGTTCTAAATCCATCTTGGTAATTTACAATAGAATCAATATAATCAAATTCTCCAAATTGCCAAGCAGCAAAGGAATCGGTAAATGTATCAAGAACTGTTAGTTTAAATTCTGATAATGGAGATCCCAATCTAGAATCAGTGACTAAACCAACCGGTTTAAATATATCTCCACGTTGGAAATTATACCCTTGTCTAGAAATATTAAATTTATTTACTTGATAATATGTTGATCCTATTCCAGTAGTTGAACTTGCACCAACTTCAACATTTAATAAAAGTCCGGTTCCAGTAGATGTTGTTGTACCTATACCCAATCTAGATACTCCCGTTACACTAAGATTTTCATATGAAGGTTCGGATACAAATATCTTAGGATTGGTATATCCAGTTCCACCATTAATGATACTAAATGATAATGTTCCTCCTGCCCCAACGGATGCTCTTACAGATGCTGCTGTACCTGTATGCCCACTTTCATATACACTAACTCCTATAGAAACAATACCGTTGTATCCAGAACCAAGATTATCGGTAGTTCCCAAACCAACAGATCTAATTGAACCACCTGCCCCTACTACAGCAGTCACAGCTGCTCCAACAAGAGGTGCATATCCCAATCCAGCAGATGATCCTAGAGAAATGATTATTCCACCTCTAGGAATTTGATTTTGATTTACATCAAATTGAGAAGTAAAAATATCTAAAGTATTTGCTGAAGTAATACCAGAAAATACTACACTACTTACTCCAACAATAGAATTTTCAACAATTTTAAAATTATTTGATGGATTATTATCTGTTGTTGGTGTTTGAAAAATACCATTTATAAACAAAATACCATTACCGCCAGTTGAACCCAATCCAACAGTATTTGCTCCACCAACAGTTAATGTAAAAGTTCTACCAATACCTGTAAATCTGCTAGAAATATCATCATATATTTGATTAGTTGTATAATTATTCCTTAAATATACTCTTCCAGCAAAATCAGATGTTTCAAAAATTAAATTACTAGAATCTCTTATTATTTGAGGATTTCCTCTAGGTGGTTCAGTAAAGAAAATGCTATTTCCAACAATATTATAAGAACCTTTATAAATTCTTGCTTGTGTTGAATCAGTATGTGTTGTTGAAGATGATCCAACAAATCCTCTAGAAACCTCAACGAGTGGAATTGATCCACTGTTCGTAATTGGCCCTACGTTAGTTGTTCCCAAACCAACACTAACGACTGCCATATACTCATTATCTATTTTAAGAATATTTTTTGGTGCAATTGTGCTTATTCCACTCAAAGCAAATATTGATGTTCCTATACTAATTTGTCCACCATTCCCCGATAAAGTATGTGATATTGGGGTATATGATAATGGATATTGAACTAGGTTATCAATAGTAATAATTGCCTTTTCATTTTTTTTGTACATTTCAAGCATATGTGCATTTCCTTCTCCAACAGAAGTAAATGTTACTCCAATACCACTTTGAGCATTGTTTTTAGTTGTTGCCAATCTAAATGTATTATTATCAACCTTAATTACAAAAACTGTAGAAGGCAAAACATTGGTTGGACTAATCATCATTGCAGTAGAACCAATTCCCAAAAATGTTGATTTTGGGGTATAAATTAGTTGCTCAGTATTGCTAAAAAAGTGATTTGGTATAGTAAATGTTCCCGTAGTTCTGTTCAATTCGGAAGTATTGGATGGATCAAATGTTTTTGCAAAAATTGGATATCCATCAGATGTTAAATTAAATTCTGTTCTATTAATTCTATCCCCATTGATTGCATTGTAATAATTAACATCGATAGATTCTGAAATTGATCCATATACAAGATCTGGTGGAATATTTACATTATCTAAAATTGTATACATGCACTGACTAAATGCAGAAATATTAATTTGTGATGTTATTGTTGAATCTGGGTAGAATTTTAGTACAAAATTATTCCCAGAGTATTCTCCACCAAAAGTTCCAATTCCAGTAGTACTTCCAACAGAAAGGAAAGCACCTTGTTGAATATAGAAATTATTAGAATCTTGCACTAACATAATTTGATGCAGTGCATTTGTAGACCCTGAACCAACTTTAACTAAAGATTTGACTGCTGTAAAATCATTTTTGTTTATTGTTATTACTTCCGTAGATGCTGCAGAAACTGTTGATGAATAATTTGATTTGTATATTGCAGTTCTTTCAAATCCATTTGATTGCCCAGGCAATTTAAAACGATATGTTCCAGTACCAATTGCTGTTGTACCAAATCCAACAACTCTTGATCTAATAATATTATTATTAGACGAATTATTTGTATAATTTAAAGATAATACTCCAGAAGAAATATTGGCACCAAATGTTCCTATAAAATTTCCAGAGTAATTATTAGTTGAGAATTCAGAATCAAAATAATATTCGGAAATATAAGTATCTGTTCCATCATGAGTCACGTATAACTCAACAAAATTCATATCATTTGTTGTGTTATTGATAACTTGAGTATTAACATAAAGTGAATTAAACTTATTAGCGTCTAAAGATATAATAGATGTTATTATTCCAGACGCTGCATTAATATAAGATCCAGTTAAATTAACAAAACCAATAGATGTAGTTCCAACTCCAGTAGAAGATGAATTAAATTCGTTAGTAATTAATTTTAAATCATAATCAATATTATATGGGTCAACAGGTGTAAACTGCAAATAACTATCATTCAAATTATCCACATATATTGAGAATGATCCAATCTCTTCTCCAGAAGTATGTGTAAGTCCAGATCCTACGTTAACTAATGTTCCCTTGTTCAATAAGAAATTGTCCGTACCATCATTTAATAAAACTAATTCTGTTAGTTGAATTTGGGAATTATTGGAGCTAGAAATTCTTATTAATAAGTTGTAATAAGATACTCCAGAAGTTAATTTAATAACATTTAAGAAATTACTTGGTTCCCTGTTTAAGTTGGAAAACTGTCTGCTTATGTCATCTATCGATAGAACTACATTAGTTCTAGATTGAATATAATCAGTAAGTTTTTTATTTTTTAATTTTAAGAATTTAGAAGAGGTTCCAACAGTATCGATATCTACTACTAAATCAAAATCATAAATGGTGTCCACTCTATTTTCTTCAATTATGTCACAAATTATTGTTGTAGCATTTGATGAAGAAATTCCGGAAGTTGCGGTTGATGTAATTCCAGTATCTGCAAAGTTTTTTAATCCACTGGTATGAAGTAAACTATTTACAGGAGTCTTTAAATTTTGATATGTAATAGGACTCTTTACAGTGTAAGATAGATTTTGATAATAATCATTATTTGGAATTACTTGATCATCATAATCAAGTTTTCCAATATCATCAACCCATCCAAGATCTTTTCTAATAGAATAATTAATCTTAAATCTTCCAAAATTATCTTTAATTGAATCTATAGATGCAATATTCCCAGATTCTTTACCTTTTATGACTTCTCCAACGGATAATTCATAGGATCCAAGTACTTTAATGAATGAATTATTATAATCAGTAATAATCAAATCCCTTTCAATACCATCTGAAATAATATTTTCACCAATAATAAATGACGATGATTTTTGAATAACTTCAAAAGTTGGATAATCAGTAATATTTACAATATTTGCAACTGAATCTTGAATTGTTTTTGCTATCCCAGTATTTGTTGTTAATCCAATAGAACCAAGATCAAGTACAACCTTATCAAGAACACCTGTATAATATCCACTAACGGTAAAAAACTGATATCCATACTCTTCTGAATTAAATCCAGATCCACCAACACCAATGTTTTGAATACCTTCCACAAATACTTTATCACCTACAGTGAATGGTAAATTGGTTGTTGAGAAACCAAGTACTGGTGTAGTAATGAAACAAGTAAAAATTCCACTAGAGGAAGACTCCACTTTTTGAATACTAATTCCATTCGTGTTATTAGTTGCAAATAAATGTACTGTTGTTTCTGGAAGACCTTTTGGTTCACTTATAATATTTACTGAAGATATTGAATTTCCTGATAATACTGATTCTAAAATTCCACTATCAATTTTTTCTCCAGTATTTGTATCTACAACTACAATTGATGGTGGATTAGTATATCCCTTCCCACCATCAGTAACTGAAATACTATCTATCGTATTTGAATTTTTTATTGTAATTATGGGTGATATAAATGCAGTTGGTTGTAAAGTTTTATCCGAAGAATATTCAAATTCATCGTTAATAATTCGGACTTCTTTTACATTACCTATTGTTGATGATTTTGCAATAATATAAGCATCTTTCCCCTCAATAGAGTCAGATCCTACAAATACAGGAAGTTTTTTATATCCCACTCCACCAGAGATAATATTGATTTTATTAATAGATCCTTTTTCTGATATGGAGCTGGTAGAATATTCTAAAGCATCACATTCATTTTGAGAATAGTTTAACTTTTCTGGAATTTTATTTAAGGAAATATTAAATGTAGTTTGCCCAATACCTGAAATAACATAATCTGAATTATAATAACTATCTTTAAATAATATTTCTGAATAATTATTTACTTCTACATCAGAAATACTAATATATCCAGATTTTTCCAAATTGTAATATAATTTATTTGGCAAATTAGAATCATAATTAATAGTAAGTGAAGCGTTAGTAGAATTTCCAATAGTTCCTACACCAGAAAGTGTAAATCCACTTGTTGCTCCAGTAGAAACAAATTCATTATTAAAGTTTTGGTCATAATATATTTTGAAATTATAACCAGAAAGTGAACTATCCGATAAATTAAATACTACATTGTTATTTTTAATTGTTTCAATTTGTGGGTTTATTAATGAAATGCTTTGATTTGATCCACCAGTACTAGCAATACTTACTACAACAGGTGGAATAGTATTAACATCAATATAAGTTTTTGAAAGTTTGATATTGTTATCATCAACTTTATATGCATAATAAGATCCTGTTGACAATCCAGATGCGACTAAGTTTGCAGAATATAAAACCTTATCTCCAGTATTTAAATTGTGTGAATTAATTGTGATTGTATTGGTTGTTGTATTAATTCCAGTGGAATTAAATGTAATAGGATTAATTAAAATATTTCCAGTAGTTGCATCCCTCTTAACATAAATTGAAGTTGAAGTTCCAATACCAACTGAAAGATTCGGTTTAACATTTAAACTAACAATATCTCCAGCAGTTAATTCGTGGTATGTTGAAACTGAAACTGTAGATTTAATTTTTTGAACTTTTCCTAGTTTTTGAGTATATACGCTTTCAAATGAATACCTCTCATTGTCACTTCCATTCGTAATGAAGAATACTTCGGATGAACTAAGAGTAGTCTTGATTCCAATAGTATTTTTATTCTTACTTGTTAAGTATACATTTTGTGGCAAATTAAATAGACTTCCAGTTGGTGAAGTTGAAATTGCAATATTTGAACCACTAGTTGTAAAAATAACTTGTTGATTATTTGTAAATGGATGATTTTCAATATAAATCCCTTGTGTTGGAATATTTCTTGTAATAGTAGAATCCCCAAATTGTAAAGTTATTGAATTTGTAATTCCACTTGTAGTCCCAACACCTACAGATTTTTTTGGATTAAAATATACTTTATTGTTAACTTTAGACTCAAAATAATCTATATTTTGAGAAATTGTAAATGAATTGGGAATAAAGGTTATTTGTGAAGTTGCAGTATGAGATATTCCAGTTGATCCCCTGGATACTCTAAGTATATTGGAATTTTCAAATACTTCCAATACTGACATTGTTTCTGTTCCAATTCCAATACTACTTCCAACAGATACTGATGGTGGAAGTTGAGTTACATAAATTTCTGTTGATAATCCTGCAGTTGATGTAGGAATATTCTTCAGAACATTTGAGTAATATGAGGGAACATTTATTTTATAAAAATTATTTAATGAACTTAAATTAGTTGAGAATCCAGAAATTGCAACATAATCATTATTAGATAAATTATGATTTGGTAAAATTGTGACTTTTACTTCACCATCATTGCTCCAAGTAAAAATTGAATTCTGATAAGTTTGCACAGAAGTATTTAATTCTAGAATATCCCTCCCCTTTATAGAAGATACTTGTGCAATTAATCCACCACCTTCTGTATCAGTATTATCAAAATTTAAAACATCATTTACTTTATAATTGGAACCAGAATTGATGATATCAAAATCATTTACGGATCCTACCGATACGGATTCAATAACCGATTTTTGGTTTTTAATTTCATCATTTTCAATTATAAAATCATTATTAGCATAATTATCTGATACTTTGTATGGAAAAGTATTTCTAAGTAAGTTAGAACTATTGAAATCAAATGACTGATTAAGAGTTAGATTTTCTTCTAAAGTATTAGATCTATACTTATTTCCAATAAAATATGGAAATTGTGGCACTAAAGTTCCGGATTCAATTGTTGAAAAATATGCATAAATGCCATTTGGATATTCTGGAGTTTTTCCAAATCTTCCATTATATTCATCCAAGTCTCCTGAATTTGTATATTGATAATCCTCTACAAAAAATCCAGCAGAAAATCCAATAGGTCTATCAGTAATATTAGATGTGTTTAATTGATAACCAGAAACTAAAGCTCTTGGATTGAGTTCAACTTCTGGATCAGCATATCCATATGCACCATATATGGGATTTCCGTCATATGCCCACCCAATTATTTTGGAGGCACTAGTTCCATCATCATTAAATGATTGCCTCAATTTATCAAAATATCCACAAACAGAATATTCTAATTTATTTTCAGTTTCTAATAAAAGTTCATTTCCAAATCTAAAATTATTATTAACTGTTAAAGATCTAACACTAGCATCAAAAACTGCATTTAATCCTGAAGGTTCTACTTTAATTGTGGTAGATGCACTTGAATATCCAATTCCAGTGTTTATAATTTTAACATCTGTTATCTTTCCATTTGTAATAACTGGTCTTAATTCTGCTCCAGATCCTGCTCCTGTCGCATCAACTACAATTAAATTTGGAATTGAGTAATATTCCAACCCACCATATTGAATATTTACTGAATCAATGGTTCCGTTAATAATAATTGGTTTTAATTGTGCTTCCTTACCAGCTTTAATTGTTATTAAAGGTTTTCTTTCAAAATTTAAAATAGTAGATCCATATCCTGTTCCATTTTCATACAAGTATGCATCTACAATGCTACCTTTAATTTTAGGAGTTGCTATTAATGTTTGATATTGTTGACTTGTTGTACCAAACCCAACTGATGTGTATTGAATGGAAATTGAAATATCTGGATAATTGAAGTATTGATATCCAGATCCAATAGAGGAAAACTTAACATAATCTTGCCTATTATAATTTGAGACATTGGTTCCACCAATACCAGCATCACATAATCTAAAAGAATCTTTATCATCCTTTAAAATGTAGTATTGATTTAATGATGATATGCCTATTGAAGATGTTTGATAACTATAAGTTACCAACTCTCCACTATTAAATCCATGATTTTCAAAATTAATTGTATGATTGATTGTAGATATTCCAGTTTGATTAACAATTAATTTTCTGTTAGTATATCCACTGCCACCATTAATTACTTTGATTTCTGATATTGTATTTTTATTTGAATTAGTTCTGAATTTGTGAATTCCTGAATTATTGTACGTACTAAATCCTACAGTATTAATGCCTGATGAATAATCTGAGATAGATTGATATAATCTAATCGTTGTATTATTATCAATTTTAACATAATATGTTGCATTATTGATTAAAGTTGAGGTTCCAATTCCAACACCAATTGCATTATTTCCATTAGAATTATAAATTATTGCTTCACCGTTAATTAAATTGTGATCAGTTAAAAATGTAAGTTGTCTTGTAGTTGTACTAATTCCACCAGAATTTGTAGTTGCTCTACCATCAAAAAATATTTCTCTTACTCTTTTTGTTATGATAGGTTCTAAAACCGCACCAGAACCATTACCACCACTTATTCCAATAGATACGACATTACTAATATCATAGTCTTGAGAATCTATATAAGCACTTTTAATACTTCCACTAATTACTGGTTGTACTAAGGCAGTTATTCCCATTCCAGTAGAAACTGCCAGCAATGGTGGATTAATAACATCATAGTCAGATCCACCATTCAATACGGTAACAGACTCTAATGGTCCATAATAAATTTTATCATTTGATTTATAATTATTAATTTCTACACCATTAATCAACATTCCAGTTGTTCCTGGAATTGTTACTTCTGCAATTCCATTTGTATTATTTACATTTAATGGAAATTTTTTAAGTAATTTTTGAGCTCCAATTTCACCAGATCTTTGAGAATATAATGTAAATGTATGGGTACCACTTGAAGGTCCAAATGTCAGATAGTTGGATCCACCAATGAATGATCTAGAGGAATATAATTTAATCCTTTTTTTATCTGCAGATTGCATCTGAACATAATAACTGCCGGTTTCTAATCCAACCAAAGGACTCTCTGTTGGTTGATAATAGACTCTATCTCCATCTATAAATGGCGCAGCACTACTAAAAACTATAGTTGAATAATTGCCATCTCCAGATATATCTGTCAAAATCCCAACTGTTCCATCAATAAATGCAGTATTAATATTTTTTTCTATTTTATATGCATATTGAATTGATAAGTTTCTATTATCAGAAGGTAATGAATTGGAAGCAACATATGCATAATCATTATCGGTATATAAATTTTGTACATCAGATACAATAATATTATTTCCAAATTCAATGGGAACTATTGAACTACTTGCTGTATTGATTTTTCTTCTAAGATCATATTTTACCCCAGGTACCGCAGTAAATCCCGAATTATTATCTAAAGTAACTTTATTTTCGTTAGTATTGATATTGGAAATATATACGGTACTACCACTAACTACATTATTACTATCTCTTTCAACAATTTCTACTGCATCACCAATTTTTAAACTTGATCTATCAATTTTACTAGTTAAAATAAAATTGCTAATATCTTCTATTTGATATCTTGATCCAGTATTGTATATCCAAGAATTTGCAAAAATTTGTTTATATGTTTTATCTTGCTCTGGATTTTTAATTAAATCTCCAAGATCCTTAACAAAAATACTATCACCCTCACTTACACTTAAAGTATCTGATACTTGTACAAACTCAGATAATACTCCAGTAAGTCTAAATTCAACTTTTTTAGTAGTATCACCATCTTCATACCCATAATAAATTTCGTCAGATCTAATTACCGAAGAAATTGAAATTTCCGATGTAATCCCAGAACATCCAAAAAATTGGTTAATACTTTTATCAGTATAAGTAATCGTGTTATTTCCTGATATAATCGTACCAGATTCATTAAATCCAATTGTAGAATCTACACTAATAACTGATGCTCCAATAGGAACATTTTTCAAACATTTTGTATTTGGCGTAATTGTAAAATTTCCCTGAATTGCTGAGAAATCATCATATCCAACAAAAAGTGAAATTTTAAAGTATTGCTTATTATTCCTAGTAAATGGTTCTACCTCAGATACTGATGCACTTGTAATATCATCTGTGGATTTTTTAATAGTCTGCCCAATCAATTTGGAAGGATCACCAGATATTACTTCTGCTATCGCAACTTCTCTTCTAATAAATTCTGCAGAAGATGGTTTAATTAAAAAATCTTCTAAATTTACAACTCTAGGGGTTACACCATACAAAACATTGAATAAAATTCTAAATGAATCATCTGTTCCTTTTGCTTGATAAAAAGATCTTGCTTCCTTTATAAAGTTTCCTACGTTTAAATTTGAAACAAAATCAACATCTTCTAGACCGGGTGTTAAAGTGTATTTTAATTTTTTATAAAATTCTTTTAAAAATAAAGAACTAAGATTTTGTACAGAAGAATTTGCACTATGAGATGCTGCTGTTGATCCTGAAAATACTAGTTCTTCCTGATTTAAATTTGCATGATAACTTGTAATACCACTAAATCCACGAATACAACCAGTAAATGTATTCGTAGTTAATCCCGTATATGTGATAATTTCATCATCAATTTTTAATAATCCATAATTTTGGGGAAATCCTTTAGTACTTGTTACTGTAATGACTCCAACAGTAGATGTAATGTTAGTACTAAGACTGACATTGCCTACAACAACTTCAGGAGTAAGATTGTCAAGTTTTAAATATTGATCCAGATTTTCTGCAATATCTACTGGACCACTTTGATATTCTTGAGAAATATAGTATTGCTTTAAAAATTCTGCTGCATTTGGATTTTCATCCAATATAAAATTGGGCAGTTGGCTCTCAATAACTTGTTGAACCTTTACTCTAGACTCAAATCCAGTCTGTATCATATTACTTTCTTGTTAGATTCCCGTTTGAATAACTTGACGTATAGTAATCTCTAGAAAATACCGTTCCTGATATTTCATCACCAGAAGCAATTACGTCTCTTACCATATTTATTGTGCTTTCTGAAATACTAAAACTCAGGTATAAGTCTTTTAATCCAACAACATCATTTGATTCTGGATATGCCTGTATCTCAATGATATCATTGCTCAATGATGTTGATGTAATATTTAATGTTGCAAGTTTAATTTCACCTTTTGAATAGTCAACTGTTCCTGCAGATTTTGCAATAACCTTTGTCGTTCCATCACTAAGTGATTTTACTATGGAAAGAATTCCCATTCCACTACCATCTAAATCTCCAGAAGAAGTTTTATTTGGCACATCAGTTAGATATACTGTATCTGCTTCACCTGAAATTTTAAATCCTGTAGATTTTATATTGTATCCATCAGAATTAATATGAAATTTATTGCCAAAACATAATTCATATTGAGTAAATTGATTTATAAGAGACTTTAAATCCCTTCTAATTCTTACTTTAGTAATATTGGATGTTATGGCAGTATCTGTGTTGTCAATAATTTGTTGAACTTTACTATACTTAAATCTCCCACCAAATTTATTGAGATCCAAAGAATTTGAATATTGGGTCAATGAGTTTGTCACTTTTGCTTTCAATGACTCTACTGCCGAGACTTGAGAATAATTGTAATAAATTGAAGAATCGATTTCTACGTATAGGATCTTAAGATCGATTATTTTCTGATTAATTCCAGAAATACTATATTGTTTTAATTGTGATAAAATTCTAGACTTTGAGAAGTCGGAAACATAGGTTCCATTTTTTGGTTTAATGCTGATAGTTACTGTTCCAAACTCTGGGGGAACTAATTCTTCACCACCAACAACTGCAACCGATTCAGTATCTGGATAAATCTTTTTAATAATTGCTTCGTAATCACGTGCAGTTACTGCTCTATATTGTGATGAATAGATTCTTGGAGCAAAATATTTGATTGAATCTACTGACTCAATATCAGAACCATTTTGAGATGATTGATTTGTTGTAATTAATATATTTCCAAGATTTGGCAATCCACCACTTGCATCTTTAATGCTTCCCGAAAAAGCAAAAGAAGATGCTCCATTACCATCTTTACCATCAGTGACGATATAGGTTACTGTAATTACTGAATTGTTTTCTAACTTTTGCCCAATTAGTCCATCACCAAAAAGTAATTCATACTTTTCATCTTGAACTTCTTGTATCAGGTAGATTTGTGAAGATGAATTTACATTAAGAATGTTATCGACTAAAGAATATTCTATTCCAAGTCCTGTATCATTAATTCCCTTTACATATACAGAAATCGTAGATGTATCAATATAAGAGTTATTAAGTATAAATCTTTGATCTAAAGAACCATCTACTGTAAAAGTTTTAGTTAAAAATGTTCCCTGATAGACATCAATATTATTAAAAGATGCTGTGCCATTAACAACATTTGTCGAGATATTATCGGGAACTGAAAATGTATATGATGTATTATCAACCGTTCCTACACACACCAGACCTGCCTGTAAGGTCACTATTGGAGTACTAGTACCGATAGACGTATCAAAGGATATCTGTGCCTTTGCTGCCGTTCTGGAACGGGGTACATAACCAATATTTCTTGCTAATGAAACAACATTCTCACGAAGAGTCGCAGAATCCAAGAAGGATTCGTTGACAATCATATTCGAGTTGAATGCAGTAATATAGGTATTATATGCTAACGTATCAATTAAGACTGAAAAATTAGACCCCTCAAAGTCAAAATCCGTGAATGTAGAGTTAGCACGGAGATAATCTTTGATAGAAGTCTTTATCTGATCAAAATCTAGATTTGTAAATTTAGTAAAAGGCATTTTATCTTGTTGCCTCTAATAGAAATGAATATTCTTGAGTTGGAAACTCTTGTCCGATAATATCAAAAATTACATTTACATTGAATGTATTTTGATCCGGAATAGGATCTACTTCAACTCTTACATTATTAACTCTTGGTTCAAAGTTATTAATTGAGATTTCAATTTGATTCTGAATCACTGATGCAGTACCAAAGTCAACAAACTCAAATAAACTTTTTTCAATATCAGATCCTAATAGTGAATTAAAGAATCTTTCAGTTGGAATAGTTTCTACAATATTTCTTACAGATCTGCGAATTGCATTCTCATTCTTCAATATTGGTAGATCCTTTGTCACAGGATGTGGTTCAAAGGATAAACTGATATCTTTAAATGATCTGGATATCCTTTGAATTGCCATCTAATAAAGTTTTTTTATTTATTTATATCTACTTCCATGAAGAACCATAGTTTGGTTCTGTCCCATAATCCCAATCATCATAGTCCTCATCATTGCGAATTTTTTCATGTAATTCAGTTTGTTTTTTGAGATTATGTTTTGGTGCATAATCGTGCATGACTTCTTGAATTATTCTTTTTTGAGAATCTCCGGATTCGAATAACATCTTAGCTCCTGTTTTAATGAATAAAACAGAACTTTTATGAAGGAGGTTGCTATCTCCTATTCCTATTTAACGATTGACTTCCCGAAGAGAATAATTATCAGAATTTAAATATTTTAATAACTCTAGTGCAATTAATTTTGGATTTCCTTCACCACAGGTATAAACGTCTATTGCCAAACAACCTTCTTCTGGCCACGTATGACACGATACATGACTCTCAGAGAGTGCAATGACTATTGTACATCCCTGAGGTATGAAACAGTGCTGGAAGACGTTTAGAATGGTCATTCCGGCACGTTTAATTCCACCAACCATTACCTCTTCAATGGCAATTTCATCATTAATGAGATCGTATTTAACATCATACACCTCTAATAATAGGTGCCTGCCCATTGAAAACTTTTCCAAGACATAAAAAATCCATTGGTCACTTATTTATTTTAAAATTCTGAAGTGGTTGTGCGAGAAAGTGTATAATTTTTTTGAATACGAATGTCTTTATTTCTAAAAGTCCAGCACTCTCCACTAGTGTCAAGAAACACAACCCATTCAAGATCGTGTTCTTGAGATCGATCAATCATAAAAAAAGCCCACCCATTACCTTTTGGAGTAATGACTGGGATTGTAGGATTCAGTTGAATCATTTATCTGCCCTGTCCTCTATATCTTTTACGAGCCGAGTTACGAGAAGTCGCAGCATACTTGGTATGAGCACCAGTCCCTTGACGAGACTTTTTGGGTTTTGATTCAATAATGTTACCGGTCAGTGAGGGACGCTTAGCCATTAGTTTTCTCCATAATAGTAGTCAAAATTTCAGTTTCAATATCTTCCGGTCTAGGAGAATCTGTCTGATAGAATTCTAGAGACAGATCCTCCATCACATCAAAGTATTCTTGTTCTGTGAGATGTGAATAAATTCGTCTCCCTTTACAAAGAATATTGTATGCTTCTGCCATTGTATCAGATCACTCTTGTTTTTTCGTGCCCAACTCTAATACGAGGATCGCACCAAATCTCAAAACCTGCTTCGATTGCATCTAGGCAGAATGATACATCTTCTCCACACATATCCTGAACATCACCAGAATCAAAGACTTGCATCTTTGGTGCAAACCAAGGATACTTCATTTCAGAATGTTCAAATACTCCATTCTTAATGAGTACCCAACCAAATCCTGTATAGTCAACGGTAAATGGTTTACGACGTTTCGAAATGCTTTCAACGGTTTCGTGATTCATGACTCCACCATTATTACGGAAGTCATCTTCTTCTAACCAGTGTGCAACAGAAGTCGTGTGCCCGTCCTCAGTGGCATACCAACCAGCGGCAATGTCCTTCTCCATCAGAACTAGTTGGAAAAACTTTTCGGTATTGAAAACAATATCCGAGTCGATCCAAAGTTGCCAATCATAATGAAGTTTACCATCCCAGGGAATCTGATCAGGTCCACGTAGTACGTTAGCACCTAAACATTTGCATCTTGCAAAGTTTACCATTGATGAATAGTCTTGCGAGATTTGAATGCTTGCTCCGGACTGTACCAAGTCAAAACAAAGTTGTACAAAACTCTTTAAGTATTGATAAGAAACTCCCCTACCAGGAAGACAAAAGACAACTGACTTGCCTCTTACCATTTCTCGTGCTTTATCATAATCCCATTCGGGTTCTGAAGACACGCTTGGTGCCTTCGATTTTACTGTAAATCCTTTAGCCATAATTTCAAGTGATTACTTAAGTATCATACATCATTATCTATACTCTGTCAATCCTCTTCCTTTTCGGTTAATACTAAATCTGTTCCCTCTAAAGAAAAACTTATTTCACTATCCTCGTACCATGAGAGTTCATTCACAATCCATTCAGGTATTACAACATAGTACTCTCCACTAATTGGATCGACTTGTAGTGCCTCAAAATTTTTGCCGGAATTTTTTTTCATTTTAAGTATTATAATTTACCTTTTTCAGAATTATATAGTCTCGGCAATTTTTTGAGTCGATTGATATTTATAGGTCGATTTGGGTCAGTTGTAGGTTAGGGTAGTGATGGGTTTTTATATACGGGGCACCGGGGGGCAACGACCGCATAACGGGCAACTGCTGATTCACGAACGAATGAGAATGCCCCCCACCCGTGAGGGCAGGGGGCAGGGAGTGCATCAGGCAGGGCAGGAGATCCGACCTGCCTCTGGGTTGCAATAGTACCGATTGCTGGTACCGACCCACCCTTGCCATGAGGTGTGCATGTCTGCCAACTCAGCAGCAGGCAGACCATCATCCTGCCACCCCCGTGTGTGGGAGTTTGCCTGACCTTTGCCCGGTTCCACCAATTCGTTGCCGTTCCATTTGGGGAGGTTGCTCACCTTGGTTCCGATCCATACGGTCTGACGGGTCACGAGGTCGGATGCTTGATTGTAGAGTGCCATGAGGTTGGGTCGTTTGGTACGGGTTAATTGTAGCAGATCACCGGTGCTTGTCAAACCCCCGTGCCATGCCGTTTAGAAAAGAGGTGCCGATGCCACCCCAGAAGGAAGGATCGACGATCAGTTCACCAATGGCACGGATGACATCCTGAGGGGTTGCCTGCTTCAGGAGCTCACGTTCCTCAGGGGTCAGGTTGAAGTCGGTCATCGGGGTCGGTTGCGATTGGGTCAATTGTAGCACGGATGGGTCAGAAGGAATCCAACCCCTTCCGGATGCGACGTTCCAGGTGGCAGGCAGCGAGGTGCTCTTTGCGGGTCATCGATGCCTGGCCAGGACGGGGACCGCGACGGGGCAGACGGGTCACCTTCAATTCTCCGGAGGCAATGGCAGCATTCAGTTCGGCAGCAGTCATCGGTTCGGGGTCTTTTGGTTCGGGTTAATTGTAGCACGGATGGGGGGCAAACCCCTAGAGGTCTGCCATCATCTCAACCATGGCATCGGCATCGATGGCAGGATCGTTCCAACGTACCCCATCGGCAGTTTGACCCAGCATCCGTCCGATCTGCCCATCCGTCATGCAACGGACGAACTTGACCCAAGGGGTCTCATCGGATCCGCAGAATTCCACACATGCCTTAGCGGTGTTGTAGAGGAACTCATCGTTGCCGATCCAAAGGGCAGCATTCCAGGTCTGGTAGTTTGCCCAACCGTTGTAGGTGTTGCTGGTCATGGGGGGGAGGTCGTTTGGTTCTTCCTTATCCTACAGGCAACCCGACCCCCCGGAGGGGGTGAGGTGGACACTTGCTCAACTGTCCTGACCTGCCTCCTGCTGCTCATCCGATGCGATAGACTCCAGGATGCTCAGCAATTCATTACCATTGCTGGCACGATTGAGCAGAGCAGATGCAATTTCAAAAGTCATGAGTTGGTGTTAGATAGTGTGGTTTGAGTGAGGGTGTCTTTAGAGCGCATCCCATTCTCTTTGATGTTATGCCAGACGCATAGAGGAGAAGAAGGGAACAGTTGCAATACCGTTGCCGGTCTTAAGATTAACGAACCAAGTCCACTGCTTTTGGAATACACATTCACCAGGCAATCCGTGGCACTGAAGAATAGCATTGAGACGGGATTTGGTGGTGACAGTTTGCCAACCTCCATCAAACAACCTCACAAAGTTATCACCCACCTCGGCAATCTTATTCCCGTGAAGGAATACAAAACTCACACCGTCAATGTTAGTGACTTCGGTGTTTGCAGACTTCCAATCAACCTTATCGGTGATTGCTTGATTCATCATCCGTTCGATCTTACGCATGAGGTGCTCCGTTTGGTTGACTTGTTAAGTATGGCAGGTTTGGGGGGCAAAGTCAACCCCCTGACCGATAAGCATTGCTTATGCTGCCTGGAACCTGCCGGAGTTAAAGTTAGCATAA
>Ga0209088_10000330_pt1 | contig 34500 bp, 27 predicted proteins | sample S_140625_EF_Meta_FD_187324 | JGI IMG/M metagenome (GOLD analysis project Ga0209088, IMG submission 187324) | Freshwater microbial communities from Lake Simoncouche, Canada to study carbon cycling - S_140625_EF_MetaG (SPAdes) (version 2) | ecosystem: Environmental > Aquatic > Freshwater > Lake ... | reverse complement strand
CATTGGGTTCAAAAAAAAAAAAAAAAAGCTGTTTCAGAACGCACTGAAACAGCCAATGTAAGGTTAATTTTTAAAAAAGGAAAATGGAAGGCTTACTGAAAATAAAAAGTACGCACCATTTCTTGTTTCGTGAAAGGGTGACAAACAACATCCACATTTAGCGTACAGCGTTCAAACTGTAAAGCGTAAGAATGTTGCACCATGTTTGGGCCTAACACTGCCTTTTTCAATTCCTGTGAAGAGAGCATTGCACCAACGTCTTCTTTAAAGGAAAGCATTAGTTCACGCACTTTTCCAAGGGTGCTGCCTGTAACTGAGTTGATAAGACCAACGGTTAGGGCTAATTTAATTTTTTTGATGTTCATGAGATGGGTATTAAAAAAAAGATCCGTTTGATCCTTCCTATTAAAAACTTTATTTTAGTTCAACATGTTGCGCTCCATGTTTTAATATTATGTTAAAAGATTAGAAAACGTTCCAAAAAAAATGGTGCTTTCAAAAAAGAAAGCACCAAAAAATTTCTACTTATGGAAATTAAGTAGTTTTAACAAGGGCGTAAATTATTTTTTCAATCCACTACGTCATGAAGAAAGGAATTACCCTCACTTATTTCGGTAATATTGGAAGGGCTGACAGAATATCTGGAATAGGTATTTTCAGCAGATAAAGGAATATCATCTAAACGAACTCCCCTGCGCAAATAAGCAGGTTCATTTTCCAGATCACTGATAGCCTTTGGATTATTCAACTTTTGTGTTTGGGAACGCAATAATTCCCTTCGCTTTAAATCTTCTTCTCTATTTGGATAAGAATTTGAAGGAGATGCCACTTTATCTTTAATAAAGGGATCATTGGATGGAATGGTCGTATTATTTTTTTTAGCATCCAGGCCGTCAAATTCAATAACTCTGCCTTTATTCTTATCTCCTTCAAAACCAATGCCTTGTAGACCACTGCTTGGTAAATTAGGATCAGAAAGTCTTGAAGTAGGGTCAGTTTCCAGATTAACCGTAATTTTATGTTTCTGAGGCATAAAATCCATATTATCTGTAATTTGATGCTCAAAGCCAGTCGCAATCACCGTCACGCTCAGTTTATTTCCCAGCTTATTATCGTAGCAATTTCCCCAGATAATTTCACTTCCATCACCAGCTTCTTCGCGAACAAAGTCTGTGATTTCAAAAATCTCATCCATGGTAACCTCTTTTAGACCTGAGGTTATATTAAGGAGAATATGTTTAGCACCATTTATATTATTATCCTCTAAGAGAGGAGAATGTAATGCCTGATCCACAGCAATTCTGGCGCGATCATTACCTTCTGCAAGACCAGTACCCATAATAGCGACACCACTACCCCGCATGACGGTATTAACATCTTCAAAATCGACATTTACATAACCGGGTACGGTAATAATTTCCGCTATGCCTTTTGCTGCTGTAGTAAGCACATTATCAGCTTTTGAAAATGCATCAGAGATAGATAAATTGCCATGAATCTGTCTAAGTTTATCATTTGAAATAATAATGAGGGTATCCACAGAATTTTTCAATTCATTTAACCCTTCAAAACCTTGAGAGGTTCTTTTATTTCCTTCAAATGAAAAAGGAAGCGTTACAATACCAACCGTAAGAATATTCATTTCTCTGGCTGTTCTGGCAATAATGGGCGCTGCACCAGTTCCGGTACCTCCACCCATGCCGGCAGTTATAAAGAGCATTTTACAATTATTCTCAATAAACCGTTTAACCTCTTCAATTGACTCTTCGCAGGCCAATTTACCTACGTTTGGCTTAGAACCTGCTCCTCTTCCCTCTGTTAAATTAGGTCCAAGCCTAATTTTTGTAGGTACGGGACTATTTTCCATTGCCTGATTATCGGTATTACAAATGGCAAAATCAACGCCAATAATACCTTGTTTAAACATGTGTGTAACCGCATTACTTCCACCACCACCAACACCAATTACTTTTATTATAGGACTATCGTCTTTCGGAAATTCGTAAATCATAATTAATAATTTTTCGGTAATCTAATAAAAAACAACTCAGTTTAAAGGTCTGAATCAGGTTCTGAATCAAACCATTCACGTGTTTTTTCAATGATTATATTAATAATTCCCCCTTTAGGTTGATGATCGTTTTCAACTTTTATTTCTTCAGAAGCCAGAGATTTTTGTACTTTTTCAGGAGATTTATATTTTCCATTTTCCCTGTCCTCAATACCTCTCAATAGCAGTCCAATGGCAGTCGCATAAATTGGACTGCACAAAGTTTCAGAATAACCGTGAGCCAGATGTTCCACAGGTAAACCAATTCTGGTCGGCAAACCGGTATGTAATTCTGCCAGTTTATCAACATGTCTCAGTAGGGCACCTCCACCAGTGAGAACGATACCAGCTACCAGTTTTTTACCATATCCAGAATTTGAAATTTCAGTGAAGACATAATCTAAGATTTCTTCCATTCTTGCCTGAATAATCAAGGAAAGATTTTTTTCTGAAATTTCTTTATGTTCCCTGCCTCTCAGCCCTGGTATAGAAATAATTCTATTTTCAAAAACCTCGTCTGACAGCGCAGAACCGAAACGCGTTTTTAAATTTTCTGCATGAGATGGCATGACGGTACATCCTTCCTTGATGTCTTTGGTCACAATATTTCCTCCTAAAGGAATTACAGAAGTGTGTCTGATAATGCCCTCATAGAAGATAGTAATATCGGTAGTTCCACCACCAATATCTACCAAAACCACCCCTGCTTGTTTTTCCTCTTCATTTAATACAGCCATAGCCGATGCAATGGGTTCAAGGGTCATATTTGCCACCTTAGCACCAGCCCTCTCAACACATCGGTAGATATTGTTGGTAGCTGTAATTTGCCCTGTTATAATATGAAAATTAGCCCCCAGATGTACCCCCGACATACCGATAGGATCTATAATGCCGTGTTCTGAATCGACAGAAAATTCCTGAGGTATCGCATGTAAAATTTTGTCTCCTGGAGGTAAAACTAATTTGTGAATATCATGCACAAGCCGGTCAATATCCTTTTGAGAAATCTCCGAATCGCTGTATTCCCTAACAAGCTGACCTCGATGCTGTAATGTTTTAATATGTTGACCAGCAATGCCAACATGTACTAAACTGAATTCAATGTTTGCCGAACGTTTAGTGATTTCAATCGCTTCCTGAATGGCGTTCACGGTTTTTTCAATATTGGAAACCACCCCCCGGAGGACTCCTTCTGAATTCACCTTGCCAAGCCCAAGAACTTCGAGCTTTCCTAAATCGTTTTTAAATCCTGCAATAGCACATACTTTAGTGGTACCAATGTCGATAGCCAATACCACCTCTTGTTTTTTTTCAACTCTTTCCATAGTAGTTTGTAATTACGCCCAATAATTATGTCAAAATAAGTAATCTAAATACAAATCAATTGCAAACTATCTGATTCCTAAATCTTAGGTCAAGGTTTCGGTATTTTCTCCATCCCACAAAAGGCATAGCTTCCTTATAAAACACCTTCAACTTTTTCCATTTTTTCATGGAATCATCATATTCGCCAAATATAATTTTTTGATCCCCAATCATAGGAACCAAAGTAAATTCTTTTTTTAGGTTTACGTGAACCTGAACAATCATAGATTTTAAAAAAGGCTCCTTTTCCAGCTCCGTACATAAGTCAAACAAATCATGTAAGGAATTGTCACCTGTCAAAAATTCAGGAGAAAAGGAAGGATAATCGCCAGTAGCTGTCACTATGTTTATAGCAAAATGCTTTGATAGCGGCAATTTATTACCCTCTTCATCTAAATAATATTGTTCTCCCCTATTGCTTATCACTCTGACAATCGGTTTACGTTGAACGATTTTAATACCAAGTTCATTTCTGCCGTCGATATAAACTTCCGCATCCTTAACAAAAGGATTTTTTTCCAAAAGGGATTCAATTCTTCCCAAATCAATCGTTTTAAATGACTGGCCAATTATCTGGTAACCGAGTCCTCTGTCTAATTCTACTAAAACATCCTCTTCTTCAATTAAAAAGGAACTATCAGGCAAAGGCAAAATCATGGTTTTAATCTCACTGACTGGTCTTTCCTTTCTGATATCCATAGCTAAAATAACAAGACCTAATATTGCAAATCCTATCATTTTCAAGAGTAATGGTTGCCATTTAAATTTTGAAATCATTGAATTCATAGCCTATAATTTTAATGATTTAGTACTAAAAAAATCAACAATCTGGGGAAGAAATTGATCGAAATCACCCGCACCCAACATGAGAAGAACCTCTGGTTGTGCTCTATCTAATTCGCTAATTAAATCGCCCAGTACTATTAGTTTTTTATCCCCATTTTGTATTTTATCTAACAAAAGTTCTGAATTAATACCTGGAATAGGTTGTTCTCTGGCCGGATAAATAGGTAAAAGAAAAACCTTGTCCAAAGCTGAAAGAGCCTGTGCAAAATCTTCTAAAAAATCTCTGGTTCTACTAAATAAATGGGGTTGGAAAACACCCGTTATCTTTTTTCCTGGATAAAGTTCCTTAGCTGCAGAAATAACTGCATTTAATTCCGTAGGATGATGCGCATAATCACTCACAATCGTAATATCCTCATTTTTGAGTTTTACATCAAACCTTCTCTGTATCCCTTTGAAAGTCAGTAAATTTGTTCGAATATCCTCAGTTGTAACACCGAGTCGAAGCGCAATGGTTATAGCAACCACTGCATTTAAAATGTTATGCCTTCCTGGAAGTGTAAATGAAAGATTATCAATTCTTTGAGAACTATTTTGATAATCAAAAATTAACCCGTTTTGTGAAAGTCTTATGTTTACAGCCATATAGTCCCCCTCCTCAATTCCGAATGTTAGTTTATTATTACTTATCGGAAAGAGATGAGCAGAAGCATGTTGTATCAAAAGCAAACCATCCTCTGATGTTTGAGCGGCAAAGGGCTTAAATCCCGTTTCAATGAGGGAATCATAAGTTCCATAAATATCTAAATGATCAGCATCTGTTGATAAAATAGCGGCAATTTCAGGTTGCAGGTGTAAAAAAGAACGATCAAATTCATCGGCCTCAATCACCACCCAATCTGAATTTCCAGCGACATAATTTCCCCCAAAATTTTCTACTATACCTCCAAGAAATGCGGTACAATCGATGCCACCCTCCTTTAAAAGATGGGCAGTAATAGACGATGTCGTTGTTTTGCCATGTGTACCACCTATGGCAATGGTCCTCTTATTTTTACTTATTAAGCCCAATACCTCAGCTCTTTTCAGAAAAGGAAGTCCCCTATTTGAAAAATGTGCACAAATAGGATGCGAAAGTGGCACTGCAGGCGTATAGACCACTAAATCAATATCGGACGGGAAAGGTTCCTTATAATTATGTTCATAACAAATTTCCATTCCTTCAGAGGAAAGCTGATTTGTCAGTATTGTTTCCGTTTTATCATAGCCAAAAATTTTAACGCCTCTTTCATTAAAATACCTGGCGATAGCACTCATTCCAATGCCACCAATACCGATAAAATACATGTTATTTAGCGTTGATAATTCTTTCATAATTCCACCTTTTTTTTGTCCAAAGGGACATATTGAAGAATTATTTCAGCCAGTTTTTCCGTTGCATCGGGGAATCCCAGTCGAGAAGCATTTCTTCCCAATGCATCTAACCAATCTTTATCATCAATGAGCTTATAAATTTCAGAAAGAAGTTCAACCGACGCATCCTTATCTTTAATGGTCAAAGCGGCGGCATTTTGTTGCAAGCTTAAGGCATTTTTAGTCTGATGATCTTCAGCAACATTGGGTGAAGGAACTAAAATAGCAGGTTTACCTAACAAACAGATTTCTGCTATGGAGAGAGCGCCAGCCCTGCAAACAATTAAATCGGCAGCCTGATAAGCCATAGACATATCTTCTATGAATGGACAAACCTCTACATGATCGAGCTTACCAGATTCACTCTCCAGGCATGCAGTTGCGTATAATTTTCCACATTGCCAGATAAACTGAATATCTGAATGGGACTGGATGGAATCCTTACCATTTATAATAGCCTGATTAATAGTTCTTGCTCCCATACTGCCACCTGCAACAAAAACCACTTTTTTAGATGGATCCAGGTTGAAATACTTGCAGGCATCTGCCTTTAGAGGCCTATTGGAAGGGTATAAACTTTTTCTAACGGGATTGCCAGTCAAAACTAATTTTTCTTTTGGAAAGACTACTTCCATATCAGGAAAGGCAACACAAATTTTTCTTGCAAATCTGGCTAAAATTTTATTTGTTACCCCGGCAAAAGAATTTTGTTCCTGGATAACGACGGGTATTTTTAATAAAGAAGCTGCAAATAAGGCTGGTCCACTGGCATATCCACCAACCCCGACAACCACATCAGGTTTAAAGCGGGATAAAATAGAGAAAGATTGCCAGATACTATTCATCACTTTAACTGGAAAAAGTAAATTTCTTTTGCTGAAACTTCGATCAAATCCAGATATCCATAAACCCTTTATGGGGTAACCCGCTTTAGGAACAGCCTGCATTTCTAACTTTTCCTGTGCACCCACAAATAAAATAGCCGCATTTGGAAATTGCACTTTGATGGCATCTGCAATAGCAATTGCAGGAAAAACATGACCGCCAGTTCCTCCTCCACTGATTAGAATACGTGGATTTTTACTTTCCAATATTGAACTATTCTGCTGATACATCCGGAACTATATTTGAAGATTCAACAAATTTACTCACCGAAAGGATAATTCCCAAAGATATACAATTCATAATAATGGAGGTTCCCCCCAAACTTATCATGGGCAAGGTAACGCCAGTCACTGGTACCAAATGTGTCGCTACGGCAATATTTATAAATGCTTGAAAAACAAAACTAAATCCTAAACCTGTAACCACCATGGCACCAAATGCCTTAGTACTTTTAGTCACCAATCTGGTGATTCTGAAAAAGAACCCTAAGTAGAGCGCGATGACAAATAAACCCCCAATTAAACCATATTCCTCTACCAAAACGGCATATATAAAGTCAGCGTAAGAAGAAGGCAAGAAATTTCTCTGATAACTGTTACCAGGCCCCATACCAAATAGGCCCCCATTGGCTATCGCAATCTTCGATTGCTGAACTTGAAAACCACCCAATGAATCACTGGTAAATTCCTTGATTCTGGATATCCAGGTGGTTACTCTGACCATTTCGGGGAAGAAATGACCTATTAATATGAGCAGAGAAAAAGAAATGATGGCTAGTAAAACCAACATCAAAATATATTTAACAGAAACTCTTCCAACAAACATCATAGCAATACAAGTTGAAAAAAGTAAGATAGCAGTTGATAAATCAGCAGGAGCAATAAGGAAACAAATTAAAAGAACAGGAAGTATTAAAGGTAGAAATGCACTTTTAAAATTTTTAATATTCGATTGCTTCGAAGAAATAGTTCTTGCCAAAAATAAAATCAAAGCTAGTCTGGCAAAATCTGAAGTCTGAAAAGTAAATCCTAAAAATGGAATTTCGAGCCATCTGCGTGCCGAATTTTTTTCTACCCCATATAAGAGCGTAAAAATAAGGAGTGGCACTGCGACAAAATATAAAAAAGGGGCAATCCTATGAAAGCGAAGATAGTGCAATCTATGAAGGATATACATAACAAAAAACCCAAAAATCACAATAAACCCTTGTTTTACAAGATAATATTCGGTATTCCCACCTTGTTCTCTATGAGAAAGGCTCCCAGTTGAAGAATAAACACCCAGTAAAGAAACCAAGGTCATTAAGGCTATGAGTACCCAGATAACCCGATCTCCTTTCAATTCCGTTTTTAAATTGGATAAAAATGTTGTCATGACGCTGTATTTAAATTGTTAACGGCATCGCGGAACTGATTTCCCCTATCCTCATAATTTTTATACAGGTCAAAACTGGCACAAGCTGGAGAGAGTAAAACAATACCATCGGGTTGAGCCAAAGCGTAGGCTTGTTTTACGGCATCTATCATGTCTGGAATCTCATAAAAAGGAATCATGTTTTTAAAAACCTTTTTAAGCGGCTTATTATCCGCACCGATGGCAACCAGTGCCTTAACACGACTTTTTAACAAGGGTAGAATTTCATTGTAATCATTTCCTTTATCGAGTCCACCTGCAAGCCAGATAACGGGCTTTTCCATTGCTTCCAATGCATAATAAACAGCATTAACGTTCGTGCCTTTACTGTCGTTAATGAATAAAACATCCTTAACAGTCTTTATTTTTTCAAGACGATGTGGGTCATTTTTAAAACTTTCCAATCCTTGTTGAATAGAGTCAACATTAACGCCTGCGAGTAAAGCCGTTTGAATAGCAAAAGCTGCATTCATGGCATTATGTTTACCGAGCAGCACGGTATTATGAAGATCAAAAAGGTAACCGGCTACATTTAGCCGGTTACCAGACAACATAGATTGGGAGATCTTCACCAACTTGGGAGATAAAAAATAATTACTATATCTTTCTGCCGTTTCTTTATCATCTTCATTGATGATAAAAACATCATTTTCAGATTGATTTTCGGCTATCTTAAATTTTGCCTTTGCATATAAATCCATTTTATAATGATATCTATCCAGATGATCAGGCGTAATATTCAATAAAATGGAAATATCTGGTTTAAATTTTAAAACACCATCTAATTGGAAGCTACTGAGTTCGAGAACATAAAATGGTTTAGGCGATTTAGCCACCATAGCAGCAAAACTCAATCCAATATTCCCGCCTAATCCTACATCTAGTCCACCTGTTTTCAGGAGATGATAGATTAAACGAGTCGTAGTCGTTTTTCCATTCGTACCTGTAATACCGATAATAAAAGACTGGGTGTACCAGGAAGCAAATTCAATTTCAGAAATGATTGTTTTTCCTGATTCATGAAGTTGTTTAACAACGGGAGCACTATCGGGAATGCCAGGACTTTTAACCACGATATCAGCGGTCATCAGGCGGAGTAAATTATGAGAACCTACTTCATGTTGGATCTCATTTTCCTTTAATATCTGTAAATAAGTATCGCTAATGGAACCCTTTTCTGACAAAAAAACCTCCCAGCCCTGTTGTTTACCCAACAAGGCAGCACCCACACCACTTTCTCCTCCACCTAATATCAGTAATCGTTTTCCTTGTATCATCTCATCTAATTTTAAGTGTTATGAGTGTAAAAACAGCCAATAAAACACCGACTAACCAAAATCGAGTCACAATTTTCACTTCATGAATTCCTTTCTTCTGAAAATGGTGATGAATTGGGGACATTAAAAAAATGCGTTTCCCTTCACCATATTTCCTTTTTGTATATTTAAAATAAGCTACCTGAAAAATGACGGAAAGACTTTCGACAACAAACACACCGCATAAAACAGGTAGAATAAGTTCCTTTCGGAGGATAATAGCTAAAGCACCAATAATACCACCTAAGGTAAGACTGCCTGTATCTCCCATAAAAATCTGGGCTGGAAAACTATTGTACCAGAGAAACCCTAAACAAGCACCCAATAAAGCCCCCGTAAAAATAAGCAGTTCCCCAGATCCTGGCAGATGAAGGATATTTAAGTAATTTGCTGCAATGGCATTTCCTGAAACATAGGCAAAGATGCCCAGGGTCAGCGCGATGATACCAGAAATTCCGGTAGCCAAACCATCTAAACCATCTGTCAGATTTGCAGCATTGGAAACACCCGTAACGATAAAAATGACTATTGGAATAAAAATCAGCCAGATCCAATATTTATTTGCCTGAACCTTGATTGGAATCAGCGCAGCGTAATTAAGCTGATTCCCCTTCATAAAGGGAATATTTGTTAAAGTAGTTTTATAATCTGCTTTTTCAGAAACACCTTGATTCGTTTGCGTATAAATCATCTCCCCTACTCTGTCATTATCAGTTAAACCCAGAGCGATCGCCTCTTCGGTATCCATACGAACCACAATTTCATCACTTCCAAGCATCATAAGGGCAATAATCAGACCTAAGCCAATCTGTCCTGCAATTTTAAATTTCCCTTTTAACCCTTGTTTATCCTTTTTAAAAACCTTGATATAATCGTCAATGAAACCAATAACACCCATCCAGGATGTGGCAAGGATCATCATAACAATATAAATATTATCCAAACGGCTGACCAAAAGGGTTGGAATCAAAATAGCGAGGATAATTATGATACCACCCATGGTAGGAGTCCCTTGTTTTTGAATCTGGCCCTGTAACCCCAGGTCGCGAATAGATTCACCTATTTGTAATTTCCTTAAATATTTAATGATAGTCCCACCGAACACCAGTGAAATCAATAAGGAAAAAATGACTGCCAAACCAGCGCGGAAAGTTAAATATTGAAAAAGCCTGTCTCCAGGGAAATGTCCAATATTGCGATTCAGCCATTCAAAAAGGTATATTAACATAAAAATTAATTATTTAATTCATTAAAATCGCCTAATAACGATTCACGTAATATTTTTTTATCGTCAAATGGATAGCGCACGCCCATTATTTCCTGATAAGGTTCATGTCCTTTTCCGGCAACAAGCAGTATATCTCCCTCTTTAACCAAATGACAAGCCGTACGAATGGCCTCTTTTCGATCGGTAATACGAAGGGTATTTTTGAGTTCATCTAAGGAAAGTCCGGCAGCCATTTCATTAATGATGGCCACCGGTTCCTCTGTTCTGGGATTATCTGATGTTAAAATAGTTAAGTCACTTAACGTTGCGGCAACTTTTGCCATAGCTGGTCTTTTGTCCCGGTCTCTATCACCTCCACAACCTATTACAGTAAGAATTCTTGACTGATCTGGTTTCATTTTATGAATTGTTTCCAATACTTTTAGCAAGGCATCCGGCGTATGGGCATAATCGACAATGGCCATAACCTTCGATTGAGGTACTCTAAAGTAATCAAATCGGCCAACTGCTGCTGAAAGACCGCTTAATCTGGTTCTAAGTAAGGTTTCATCTACGCCTAGAAGAGAAGCAGCTGCATATACGGAGGTAAGATTATAGGCATTAAACTCCCCAATGAGGCGAGAGAACAATTCCTTTTCATTTATTTCGAGGTGCAAACCATCCAGATCATTCGTAATAATCCGACCTTTATAAGAGGCCATTCTTTTAAGGGCATACGTTTTAATAGATGCCTTCGTATTTTGAACCATGACAAGTCCTCTTTTGTCATCAATATTGACCAAAGCAAAAGCATTTTTTTGAAGATCATCAAAAAACTGCTTTTTTGCGCTTATATAATGATCAAAAGTACCATGATAATCCAGGTGATCGTGGGTAATATTTGTAAAAATGGCTCCTTTAAAATGAATCCCTGCTATTCTATTTTGATGAATAGCATGAGAGCTAACTTCCATAAAAGCATATTCACAACCCATAGAAACCATTTCAGCAAAAAGATATTGCAATTGGGAAGCATCGGGAGTGGTATGCGTCGCAGGAATTATTTTTTCTCCAATTTTAACTTCAATGGTCGAAATAAGGCCACATTTAAAACCCAGCGTTGTAAATAAATCAAAAAGCAATGTAGCCGTAGTTGTTTTACCATTGGTACCAGTAACACCGACCACCGCTAATTTACTGGTAGGAGAATCATACCAGGCAGACATTAATAAGCCAAAACAAAGTGCGGCATTTTCAACTTTAACCACACAGATATTATCTGGAATATTTGGCACAGAAAATTCACAAAGGATACAGACAGCACCTTTTGAAATAGCATTTTGAATATATTGATGCCCGTCGTTTTGAAACCCTTTGATAGCGACAAAAATGGAACCCACTGTTACCACGCGCGAATCGGCCGTAACCCCAGTAACGGAGATATCGGTGTTGCCATTTTCAACCTGATGTGGCAGTTGTGATAAAAGTAGATTCAATTTCTTCATCGCAATATGAGGTGTACCGTTTGACCATTTGTTTTCGTTCCTGGCTGGATGGATTGATGGACAACCTTACCCACCCCATCTATAGAAACTCTTAGACCTTTATTTTCAAGTATATACAAAGCATCTTTCAGTCCTGCACCTAAAACTGAAGGAATTTTATGTTGTTGTATATTCGGTTTTTTAACATCCAGATATTGATTATTTCCTTGAAGAACTGTCCATTTCGGATCAAAGTTTCCTTTAAATGGAATTTCTAAGTAGGATAATATTTGTTGCATATCTTTCGAATTTCCGAAATCAAATCCCGGCAAACCAGCCTGAGCGAGGATAGGTTTATCCTTTTTATTTACGGCGGGATGAAGATCTATGGAAGAAAAATAGATTTTATCAGCTATCTCACGAAAAACCGGACCAGCAACATCACTTCCATAGTAACCATTTTTAAGGGGATTGTGAATCACTACGATACAAGAATATTTAGGATTTTCAGCGGGGAAATAACCAACAAAAGAAGCTCTATAACCTCCTTTATGCACTTCATTGGAAGCAAGTCTTTGATAACCGGTTTGAGCAGTTCCTGTTTTTCCGGCAAAAGAAAACTGGGAGGTACTGAGTTTCTTTGCTGTTCCACGAACTACGACATTACGAAGTAGTTCCTGAATTTTGGCAATTGACTCAGTACCGGCAATCTTCCTTTTCATAACATCGGGAGTAAACTCCTGAATCCAAGCACCATCATGTTGAACCCCTTTAACAAGGAAGGGACGCATCAATTTGCCATCATTTGCAATGGCATTATAGAAGTTAAGGAGTTGTAATGGTGTTAAACTTAATTCATATCCGATTGCCATCCATGGAAGGGTTGTACCACTCCAGTTATCTTCACTGTTATATGCTTTTTTAAAATAAGGTTTTGCCTCTCCTTCAATATCCTCTTGCACGGTATTATGCAGATTAAAATTCTCGAGAGACTGGATAAACTGATTAGCTGATAATTTTCCAACTTCATCAGGAGTTCCCGAGAAAAACCGGCCTAGGGTTCTGGCTATACCCACATTAGAAGAGATTTCAAAAGCCCGGCTTATAGAAATTGATTCCAGATTTTTACTTTCCTCCGCTACATCTTCCATTCTATCGCCATAGAAATTAGCAACTCCGCGGGAAATTTGCACTTCTTCATTTAAATTAACGGAAGTATTTTCAAGGATAGCCAACATGGTTGCAGCTTTGAAAGTAGAACCAGGTTCCACAGACATACCGATAGCATAATTAAAACCCTCTGAATATTCCCCTTGGTACAAACCGAGGTTGGCAATTGCTTTTATAGCGCCAGTTTCCACTTCCATAACGACGGCTGTGCCCCATTCTGCTTCATGGAACCTCATTGCTTTAAGGAGGGCATTTTCTGTAATTTCCTGAAAATTTATATCCAGGGTAGTCACTACATCATGACCATCTTTAGGATTAATACTATTTAAATTTTCCAGCGGCAGCCAGATATCATTTTTCTTACTCACTCTGAGCATAAACTGACTACCTGGTGCACCTTTCAAGGTATTGTTAAACGAGCCTTCAATACCTACAGGCAAAGAACCGTCTCTGAGATAACCTACAGTCCTTTGGGCAAGTAAATCAAAAGGCATTCTTCTTTTACTCGATTGTTCCACGATAAGCCCGCCTTTGAACTGACCAAGTCTGAATAAAGGAAAATTTTTAATTTTATTTAATTCCGTGTAATTAATTTTTCGACTAATGAGGAGTCTTCTATTTTTCTTGGTTTTACGTAAGACCTTTAGTTTATTACTGACAGATTGCGGTTTATCCCTCCAGCCCAAAGATTTACTAAGAAGTAAAGCCAGAGAATCAACACTTTGATTAAAATCGATATCACTTGGCGCAACAGGATCAAAATAAACATCAAAATAAGGAATTGAAGTCGCTAGAAGCGCCCCATCAGCGGTATAAATATTACCTCTGTTAGCCTCCAGATTTTTAAGTTTAATATTTTGTTCTTTTCCTTTTTTTCTCCATTTTTCACCTTCCACCATAGTTAAAAAATAAGATTTATAGGCAACAACGCCTGCGAAAGGAAGCACCAGAGCAAACAGGAGAAAATACATTCTAAAAAGCACTTCATTTCTAATTTCCATAGCTCAATAGGATTTTTTAGCGTTGACAACCAATTTAAATGGAGGACGTTCAAACGGTTGCAAGCCTAATACTGCGAATCTATCAGCCATCTGAGAACGTTGAGCTTTAACTCTATTTTCTGAAGCCAGGGTCATGTATTCCCAGCGTAATTCTTTTATTTCATCTTGGAGAACCTGAATTTGTCTAATCTTTTTTTCTGAGAAATGAGAATTAGCAATATATAAAAGGCCAAGAAAGCCTATAAATACTATGTAAACCAGTTTATTAAAGATTTCATCAGAACCGAGGAACTCTAATAATATAAATTTTCGCAACCCCTTATTACGTGCCATAAAAAATGTTTTCTCAAAGCCTACAGATGCCCAATCTGTATTTCAGGACAAAAGAATCAAACAGGGAGTTTTCGACCTACTCTTAACTTAGCACTCCTGGCTCGGGAATTAATTTTAATTTCCTCTGCATCGGGTAAAATTGCTTTTTTTGTTAATATATTGAAAGGACGATAAATATTTCCAAAATAATCTTGCTGTAAAGTACCCTCAGGGTTACCGTAACGCAAGGTATTCTTCACCAAACGATCTTCCAGAGAATGATAAGAAATGACAACTAACAGTCCCTCATCATTTAAAAGATCAACAGATTGTTTCAAAAAATCAGCAAGCACCGTCATTTCCTCATTCACCTCAATTCTTAAAGCTTGAAAAACCTGGGCCAGATATCTAGGTCTTTGGCCTCTAACCCAAGGATCCAAGACATTCAGGAAACCTTGAATTTCCTTAAAAGGACTCGATTTTCTTGCTTCTACCAATGCGGCTGCCAATGATTTTGCATTTCTTACTTCCCCCCATTCACTCAACAATTTAACCAACTGATCTTCCGTATAAGTATTTAGAATATCAGCTGCTGATTTCCCAGAAAGAGGATTCATTCTCATATCGAGTAAACCTTCCATCCGAAAACTAAATCCTCTGGATTCTGTGTCAAATTGGTGAGATGAAACACCCAAATCGGCTAAAATACCATCCACTTTCAGGTATCCGTTCAATTTTAAAAACCGACGGATATACCTGAAATTGTGTGGTACAAAAATTAGTCTTTCATCGTGTGTTACATTCCCGATAACATCGGGATCCTGGTCAAAAGCAATCAAGCGACCTTTGTCACTTAATTTTTCTAAAATTCTTTTAGCATGTCCGCCACCCCCAAAAGTAGCATCTACATAAACACCGTCAGGATTAATTTCTAACGCCTCAACGGAGATATTTGCTAAAACAGGTTCGTGATACATACGTTTGCAATTTTAATCTTCCAAAGGTTGTTTACCACGCCCTAATATTTCTTCTGCTAAATCAGAAAAATCATCCGGCTCATCATCCATGAGCTGATCATAAACTTCTTTAGCCCAAATTTCAATTCTATCATTAAATGCAGATAAAATCACCTCTTTTTCAATACCTGCATATTCCAGCAAACGACGGGAAACCAAAACTCTGTCCGCACTATCCATCTCAACTTTTTGAGCACCTCTATAAAAGTAGCGAACCAATTCCCTGTTCTTTTTGCTATAAACATTCAGCTGATTAATGTCTTCCGTTGTTTTTAACCAAACTTCCTCTGGGTACAACATGAGACATTTTTCAAACCCTCTGTTAACAACAAAACCATAGGACTCTTTTTGCCCCAATTGACTTATCAATCCACTGGGCAGACGCATACGACTTTTTTCGTCGATTTTACACTCATACTCGCCGAGTAATTGATTCATCTTGTTTTGTTCCTTTGCTTGTCAAATGTAAATCAATATTTCCACTTTTTACCACTTTCCTCCACTTTTTTATTAAAAATATATAAAAAAAAATGAATATTTCAAATGCCAAAAATCAATGCAAATAATATCAATGTTTTATATATTATGTTTATTTATAATTTATAAAAAATAAAAAATGTAATTTATACCTAACTAATAATCAACAGATTAAAAGTGTATAAAAGTGGTAAAAAAAATAGGTGTAAGGATACTTCGTCTCTATTTTGTACCTTGCAATTTCAAAAACAAGCCAATGCAACGATTACCCGGCATATATTTTGCTCCGAGCGACAAGGGAGGAAGAGGTGTATTTTCCGCTATCTATATTTCTGTTGGAACCTTGATTGAGGTATGTCCAATGATTGTATTACCTGCTGAAGATTTCCAGAAAATTCATGATTCTTCCCTGCATGATTATTATTTTCTATGGGGCGATGAAGAAAATCAATGTGCTATTGCCTTAGGGTTTGGTTCTTTATACAATCATGATTATGAGCCCAATGCAAGGTATTTTGTAGATCCAGAAGATGAAACCATGGAAATTCATGCCATCCGGGAAATATTCCCCGGAGAGGAAATTACGGTTACTTATAATGGACACCCTGATGATAAATCTTTGGTATGGTTTGAAGACCCAGAGTATGACAAGGAAAAAAAATAGAAACCTGTCGGAGACGCGATTAAAGCATATTATTGCATTCATGTCTGAACTGTGATTATTATGATTTTTATGATTACTCTGATACCAGAATGGATTTAATTAAATAAAACCTGTCGGGAAAAAGACAATGTGTGCGTAACGCACCTACGAAAAAAAGAGTATAAAGTAATCCTCTATGAACAATCCTTGCACCCAAACCGAATACCATCTATCTTGTCTCAGTTGGAAATTATGCGCGCAGCAGCCATTGGTTTTTGAATCAGGATTTTCAGGATTTATAGGATTAACCATAACGTCGTTGGTTTGGTTGGGAAGGTTATTATTAAACGGTGCTTTCATTTCAAAGCCTCTCGCCGATGCGTTACGCAGCGGCGAAAAGGAGGGTAAAAAGTAATCCTCTACGAATAACCTTTACTTTAAAAACGAACACGTCCTCTGTAATCCTCGAAATCCTGAAAATCCTGATTCAAAATCATATCACCGCCCACCTGCAGGCCTTACCCACGAAATAGACAATTAATCCTTGAGGCAACGAACGGAGAGGCCTCTATATTGATCAATAAACTCATTAAAAAGGTTTAAAGAATTCTCTAATCTAATGTTATAGGCACTTGGAACTCCAACTCCACCGGTAGGTCTCTCACTAGAACTCCAAAAGTAAGAAGCGGAACTAATAAAATTGGAAATTGGACCACCTCCTTGACCACCAGGGATTGCAGTGAAACCACTTGAGTTGTTAGCTCCAGAACTTTGAGAAGACCAAAGTGTTGATATTAATTGCATTTTGCCACCTGCATTTGTTCCTAAATATGAAATTAATATATCCCACTCATCTTTTGAAGGAACATGCCAACCAGTGGGGCACAATTTCCTTGAGTCAGCTACCGCATACCAATTGTACAAATAGCCATAAGTTCCCACATAACCACTTGACGGAACGCCACTAACAACATATTCCGCGCGAGCACCTGAAACTGGAATCGATCTAATGCTTGTGATGTTTGTAAAGTCAGGAATCAAGGTACCATCATTATACTTGGTAACCTTTAAATTCGACTGTGTCCAGCATTGCGTGCCAATCAAAACCGTATTATAAGCGTTGTTATCAATGTCGGATACGGTACTTGTTCCGCAAGTGAAAGCAGGAGTCGTTACACAAGGAACCCCCGTACAATTCTCCAACGCCGCCTTCTTCCAGCGTACTTTAATCTCATCCAGATTAAACGAAGCATTGCGCTTCATCTCATTAGGAGAAATTTCATTGGATAATAATTCGCCAGTTGGCTTTTCCCCATTTGAATTTACTTGTGCCAAACAAATAACAGGGAATAATAGCAATGCTAAAATTCTAAACATCATTTAAGTGTTTTTAAGTGAATAATAGCATCAAATCTGAGGTTAAAAATAGCCTATACCTAATTTTTAACCCTTGCATTCCTTTAGATTGTACAATCTAAAGGAATTTGTTTCTAAATGTTCCTCAAAATGGGTGAAAGGTAAAATTGTTGACTTTGAATTTTATCAGGTAATAGTTTCCCTGATAAAATCCTTCGGCAATTTTCCTTTGAATTGTTTAAAACTTCTTATAAATGCAGAATAGGAGCGAAATCCACTTTCTGCACCTAATACCTCAATGGTCTTATCATATTTTTGTTCCCTGCCTAATATTTCTATGGCATACTCAACTCTTAGTGAATTCCGCCAATCAATATATTTTTCCTTTTTGATTTGATTGAAAAAATAGGCTAAATGATGTTTAGGAATATCTATGTCCTCAGAAAGGCTCTTCATAGTTGAATTTGGATCTTTAAATTTGAATTCCTCTTCCCATTTTTGAAGTAATACGCTAATATTCTCAATATAATCCTCATGAAAGGAAATATTATCTGTTTCATCAATAACTTCAGATTCATTAACCTCATCATTTATCTTTACTAAAGTTTTCTCCATAGGAATACCATATAATATTTGTGGATATAATATGAGTCCCAGAATCAATAGTAATAATCCGATGAAAACAAGAATGAAAAGGATGTTTGCCTCCAAATGATATGTCAATTTATCCTTAACATTTGGAAATAAAATCATTCCAATTATAATACCTAAAATGGAAACCGTTACAGCAAAAAAATGAAGCCAGTTATATACTATTTTCTGTTGCTCTAATAATGCTAAAGATGATGTTTTTTTAACCCTATTTTTAAGTAGTATAAACCAAATAGCTATTAAATAAATTAGAAAATGAAGACCTTTTAGTTTATAACTTATCCTTAATGGCAAAAAATGATTTAAAGTGGAACTGCTTAAACTTCTCCAGGAGTTATTAATAATCTTGTCCGCTAACAGTAATTTACCATCCCAGCTTGACAAATTATAAGGTAATCTGCCAAAAAAAATAATAGCAAATAAAATAAAATGCAACCAGTCTTTTTTAGAAAATTGGGTATCATCTTTTAAAATTGACCTCACATAAAGGAAAGCCAATGGTCCAATGGCAAAGGCTGATGCATTTATTGGAATACTTAAAAGGAAAGCAATGGTGACATTAGATTCATTGTATAAAAATAAATAATTTGATAAAATGATAAAATTAAATAGAAATAAAAATAGTCCTAAATAAATATTAGCAGATTTGTAGCCTTTATTATAAATAATTAATAAAGCTGAAAAAAAAATGCCAAACGCACTTAACAGGTACATCATGTGTCAGAAAATCATACTTGGGAGCAAAAATAAATTTCAGGCGAAAACTAATGCTATTAAATGAAGTTTACCCAATTTTTTATACTCTAATTTTAGAAGGAACAAATAATTTTTGAAATGATAAAAATTATAGTTTTTTTTGTAGTTCCGTAATAGGAGAATGCATCGGTATATAGAAAAGGGCGAATGCCATTCGCTTCTACATGGCATATATAATGATTTCCTTGTTGTCGACGATATGTACTTCGCGACGAATACGATCTTCCCAAGATAATTCCATCGCGCTTTTCTTCTCAAGAAACACCATATAGCCTGTATTCTGACCTAATCGGTCCAGATATCGGGCTAATTGTTCAATACCTTCTGGTTCTGACCATTTATCATGGTGCATTTTTATCTCAATGGTTATTACTTGAGCTTTCCAAAAAATGACAAGATCAGTCCGCCCATTTCCTGCTGCCATTTCTCGCTCTATGCTCCCTCCCCCATTGATAATACGTTGTAAAAAGGCCATCAAAATCAACTGGTGTCCTGCCTCTTTATATTGATATCTATCAATCCATGATTCAGCGTTACGACGATAAAATTGGGTAAATGCGTCCAGTAATTTGTCCATATTCAGTGTTCCGTCGGTATTTAGGTACCAACTCGTCTGGGCGATATCCTGATTAATGCCAACGGAAAATCCTATGGTTAGGATGCGCGTCACGATTTCTCTGTATATCGGATTAGCAAACTGGATAGGATTCCCCGTGCTGATAATACCCAGGTCGCGGCAATATCGGATAGCATCATCCGCTCCATCAAAAGCGGGGGAATCACCGGTAATGATACTCATGATAATGGGTCGAACCCGGGTATCATCAATCTTGTCTGCTAAGCTATCTAAATGTGTTTGACGCTGTTCAATGAGGCGCTCCTTGGCCAGTTCAATCAAGTCTAAGGTAATTTCGAGGGTATAATCATTTTTTAAAATTTTCCTTACGATCTCATTGGCCAGCGCATTAGTCAACCAGGGTTGTCCACCTGAATAGTCGTATAACTTTTCTAAGACCTCTTCTGAAAAAACCTGTCCAGTATCTAGGGTGTGTTGGTCTAATAATCCACGTACTTCTTCTTTCGAAAAAACAGGTAGAAAAAAGGATTCTGCCTTTATGTTAAAGGGCGAGCCTGAACCTATCGACGGATTATCTGCTCTTGCGCGCGAGCGAAAATCACGGATATCTCTTAGACCTACCAACGCAATAGATTGAGGAAAATGATTAGGCCGAGTTTGAAAGCCGTCTCGTAGTTGACGTAAGGTCGAAATAAGTACATCGTCGTAGAGGGCGTCCACTTCATCTAATAGTAAAACCAATGGTTTATCCAGTGTATTACACCAATCGGTGAGGTAATTCCTTAGTAATAGGTTACCTGGTTCATAGCCTTCTGGTTTAGGCGGTAAAGCATCGGGCGATAAAAAAACTTTAGACGTCAAATACAAAGATTGTATAAAAACCTCATTTGCCGTTTCCACAGAGATGCTGGTATAACCTGCTGATTCAAGCGAACATACCACCGAGACATAGTTGCCTTCCTTATTCAGACGATGAGCCAAAGCATGCAAGAAAGTGGTTTTACCTGTTTGACGGGGCGCATGAATGAGAAAATATTGTTTGGACGCTATAAGATCATATATATTATCAAACATATTCCTAAAGGGATCCACCATGTAGTGATCTTCGGCACTACATAAACCCGTGGTGTTAAAAATTCTTTTCATTTTATAAAGGTACGCCTTTTTGGCGCAGGAATACAATGAAGTTAAAGCGATGCTTAGAAAAACAAAATACTATCCCAAATATTGAATCAGCTTCTTGTCTAAACTGTGATTTTTATGATTTTTTTTGATTAATGGGATGGAAATTTAGATGGAACCTGTCGCGGTAGAGACGCGGTACGTGATTTAGATTGGACGATGAGTGCATATTTAGATTAGACGATGCGTGCATCGTCTCTACGGGATTTTGGTTGAAATGAAATTGTTGCCGGTCATCAAATTCCTGGAAAACAAAGACCTCATTTATAATCCGTGAAATCCCATAATCCGTAAAATCCGTGATTCAGATTATTAATAGCCGCAAATATTATATAGAATCCGTTACATAATCGGCTTGTACCAGGTTGCGTTCGGTTTTGTTGAAAACAAGGCCTACCTCATGAACGGTCATGCCCTCCCTGTTCCGATATTTTTCCGCATAATTCCTTTGGACGATTTGCTGAAGCGCTTGATTATTTCCCTCAGGCAGGTGGTCCACCACTTTTATTTCCATCACATAAATATGGTTGCCTAAAAGGATCGTCATATCAGCTTGACCACGATTAGTGATATCCTCTGGGATAATCTGTGCATTGAGCGAAGCGAAAAAAGCATAGAGGACCGAGGCATAGTAACCTTCGAAATTGGCCAGGTCGTTATTGGAAAAATTGCGCCAGGGGATGCCCGCAAAAAGGGAACGAATATGTTGCTCAAACGAGGCTATATTTCCGGTTGACAAGGCATTATACAGGTCACCCTGCCTACTTTTTAAATCCGCTGAAATACCGGTATAATCCTCTATGAAATAGTCATTCAAAGCCAGTCCCACCTCTTGGTTGGGTATCTTAAGACGATATACCAGTTTCTCTCGCTCGATAAATGTTTTGTCAATGGTTAAATAACCAGCTTGAAATAATAGCGTTATAGGATGTAAAGACTCAATCTCAAAAGAACTTAAAGTGCGCTGAAAAACTTCAATATTCTCTAAATCAGGTAAAAAATATTGATTTTTCCTGAAAAGTTCGATGAGGAAGGTTGGACTCCCTGTTTCAAACCAATAATTTTGATAAACCATTCTTTTTTTAATAAACAGCAAAATATCGTAAGGATTATAAACAGTCTCTGAACCCGTCCAGCTATAACCATTATACCATCGTTTAACCTCCTCAGGGTCACTGCCAGCGAGGTATTCACTAAAATGTTCACGAAGATCCATGTCTGTGTAACCGCAAATGGAAGAAAATTCTTCGTCAATAGTGATATCTATCAACTGGTTTAGTCCACTGAACAGGCTTACTTTTGAAAATTTGGTCACCCCTGTCATGAATATAAACTGCAGATTGGCATCCTGACTTTTTAAAACAGAATAAAGATTTTTTAGTCCATCGCGCAATTCTTTGGCTATAGACAAATCACCAATATTGTCTAAAATAGGTTTATCGTATTCGTCCACTAAGACTACTACCCTTTCACCATATTTCTCTCTTGCACCTTTTATTATTTCTGCAAATCTGCCACTAATGCTTTTATTTACAGTTGTAACTCCAAGATCTTTCTCATTCAAAAAAAGAATTTCATGAATTTTTTCATCTAAATCTTTTCGACTATTTAACATACCTTCCGCGAAATCAAGTTTGATAACTGGATATTTCTTTGACCAATCCCATTTGTCGTAAATATACAGACCCTCAAACAGTTTCTGATTCCCCTCAAAAATCTCTTTTAGCGTGTCCACAAACAGACTCTTTCCAAAACGGCGTGGACGGGACAAGAAAAATGCCCCAGACTGACTTGTTAGATTATAAGCTTATTCTGTTTTATCAACATAAATACAATTGTTTTCTAAAAGTTTGCTTAAGGTACTTATCCCTAAGGGAAGATTTTTTAGGGCCATCTTAAAATATTTACTTAAAGATACGTCCTTTTCAAAGAAGATGTATATAAACCCATTCCGTAGAGACGGATGCATATCAACACCATTACGTAGAGCCAATGCAATAGACCCATTCCCGTAGAGACGATGCATGAATCGTCTTGTCCGCGTCAGAAAACCCAAACCCATGGCATAACAAAAATACCATTGCGAAGGAACCCCTCCCTATTTCCGGTTACCACCAAACCCATTGATTCCGGAGATACGAAAGGATCAGTGTTACCAAACCATTCAAAATTTTGTTTCAATACCATAGGAGGTGGATAATTAGTATTTCCCTGTATAAACCAAGACGATGCATGCATCGCCTCTACTGGTTTAAATTTATTTTTAACAAAAAAACGGACCTATTGACAAATTTAAAAATTTGTCAATAGGTCCGTGCTAAATTGTTACAATCAAGTTATTTTTAAATCCACTTGAAATTTAATTTCTCTTGGGATTTTTCCCTTTTTTTAATCGAAATTTATTTGTCCCAAAATCCGCGTGCGGCAGACCGCAAGCCTCTCCCACCAAATATTAAAATGATTAATCCCTGAGACAACGGACGGATAATCCAGTAGACTTGTTTGTGACGTTACTGCCCACGAGGCCATTGCTGCCGGACAGGCTGCGGTTCCATGCAATGCTGGGGTCGTACCCGGAAGCACTCCAGAAGAAAGCGCTGCTTCCAATACCGGAGAAACTACCAGGAACTCGATAACCACCTGGGAGACCGGAAAAGACGCTTGTATTAGTTCCTGTGTTTGATGTCCATTTAGCATCATCTTTTTTCATTACAGTACCTGCGACAGTTAGTCCGCCAAGATAATCTGTCAAAGTTGTCCATTCTGTATTTGTAGGAACGTGCCAACCTGTTGGGCAGATGTTTTTTGTTGGACTACCACCCATTGGGGTTACTATTCCAACTGCAGCATACCAATTGTATAGGTAACCATAATTAGCTATATAGGAAGCAGCTCCTGTATAATCTGAGCGAGCTCCTGTAGTTAATCCTCCCCAACCACCAGTATTAGCTGTTTCATCAGGAATCGTAGTGCCATCATTATACTTGGTAACCTTTAAATTCTCCTTTGTCCAGCATTGAGTGCCTATCAAAACCGTATTATAGGAGTTGCCATCAAGGTCAGAAATGGTGGTTGTTCCGCAAGTAAAAGGTGGCGCAACTATACACGGAACCCCAGGACAATTCTCTAAAGCGGCTTTCTTCCAGCGCACTTTAATCTCTTCTAGGTTGTAAGTAGCGTTGCGTTTGATTTCCAATGGCTGCTTTTCACTGATTGTGTTTTCCACCATGGGCATTTCCACCTTCGAGTTCGTTTGTGCCAAACCTAATAAAGGGAGCATTAAGAGATATAAAATCCTTTGCTTCATATTATGTTATTTTAAATTTTAAACAGAGCAAACTTCATAAAAAACAAAATATTTGTAAAATATTCAGCCAACAAATTCCTTTGATTTCTGAGAAATCAAAGGAATTTGTTCCAAAATGCACCTCAAAACGGCTGAAAAGGGAAAATATTAGCTTTTTTTTAATAAATAATCAGAAAGTTTTAGGAATGTAGGTTTTATGAACTTCTGTTGAAATGAGTAATTAAGAAAAAAAAAGGTGTAAAAAACAAAATATTATCCCCAAAAAGGGAAGTAATTCTTGTCTGAACTGTGATTTTTTTGATTTTTATGATTAATGGGATGGAACATTAGATGGAACCTGACGTGGCAGTGAGACGATGCGTGCATCGCCTCTACGGGTAATGACTATATTTTTAAATCCCTAATATAATCTTTTGGCAATTTTCCAGTAATTTGCTTAAAGCTATAAATAAAAGCAGAATAAGATTTAAAACCGCTTTCTTTGCCTAAATTTTCAATGGTTTTATTATATCCATTTTTAGAATTTATTAAACTCATTGCGTACTCAATCCTATTTCTATTTCGCCACTCAATATATTTTTCATCATTGACATTATTAAAAAAATAAGTGACATGATGATTTGGTAAATCAATATCCTTCGATAAACTAGAGGTCGTTGATTCAGCGTCTAAATATTTTTTTTGCTCTATCCAGTTCAAAAGTAATAATCTGATTTTTTCAATATAATCTTCATCAAATGAAATAGTTTCTATTTTTCCTTTTTCAGATATAGATGACTCATTAGCATTAATTATCAATGACGTCCTGTCCAATGGAAGGCCATATAATATTTGCGGGTAAAGAACAAGGCCTATAATAAAGATTAAAAATCCAACGAACACAAGTGAAAATAGAATATTTCCTTCATTCTGTAAAGTAATTCTATCCTCAGCATCTAAAAAATTTAGAATTATTCTGGAAAAAAGAAAGCCCAAGAATGAAACAATAACAGCAAAAATGAAAAGCCAGTTGCTAACTATTTTTACCTGTTTTGGGTATTCATTCTTTGAGGACTTTTTAAATTTAGTCGTCAAGATTAAATACCAGATGGCTAATAAGTAAAGTAAAAAATGAAGTCCCTTCAATAAATAATTTATTCGTACTGGTAATAAAACATTTAATTTTGAATAACTAAAGTTTCTCCATGAATCATGAATAAATTCATCTGCTAAGACTAATTTTGTTTCCCAACTTTCAAAATTAGATGGTAATCTCCCAAAAAATATAAGAGCAAATAGAATGAAATGAACCCAGTCCTGTTTTGTAAAAAAGCTACTATCCGTTAATATGGATCGAACATACAAAAAAGCCAAAGGTCCAATGGCATAAGCCAATCCGTTTAATGGAACACTCCATACAAAAGCTATAAATTCTTTAGAATTATTAAATGCATAGAAATAATGTGTAAGAGTAATTATATTGAAAGAAAATAAGAATAGTCCTAAATAAATATTTGCAGATTTATAGCCTTTGTTATAAGTTAACAAAAGAATTGAAAAAAAAATACCAAGACCACTCAATAATAGCATCTATAAACAACCATTTTCAATAAAAATAAAAATCAAATCTAATACATTTGAATAAATTTTTGGTTGGTGAGCTCTTATTTTTTTTTGAGGTAAGTAGCGCTTAAATATAATAAAGTACCTTTTCACTAAAACTGACTTGTTCTAAAATAGGTTTACACAAAAAAGTGTAAAATGAATAAAGAAAGGAAAGCTATTTTAGGACAATGGCACACCACTGTCAGGCTATCCATCCCGAAAGGTTTCAATATAAATTATACCCTCTTTCACCCGGGGTTTTGTGGGTTAATTTCACATATAAAAACTGTTGGGGGAGAAAACGCGATGCATGCATGTTTAGATTAGGCGATGCATGCATCGTCTCTACTAGTACCCCGGATTTTGGGCCATTTTTCCTTCGCTTAAATCAATTTCTGTTTGTGGTATAGGAAATAAATCATGCTTGCCTTTGATGAAATTCTTGCCCAGATTTTTCATAGTTTTTTCCACCTGTCCTGTTCTTACCAGATCAAACCAACGCTGCTGTTCCATGGCAAGCTCAATGCGGCGTTCTTTCCAAATCCGCTCTCTAAGGGTTACTTTATCAACTAAAACGACGTCAGGTAATACCGTTGTTCTAGTACCTCTGGCCCTTTGTCTAACTTGATTTAGATGTTTAAGTGCTTCTGTCGGATTATTAAGTTCATTTAATGCCTCGGCAGCAATTAATAGAATATCGGCATATCGAAGTATTCTAATATTTCCGGGGCCATTGTCCTGAAGACCAGGATGTGATTCTACCCAGGCTTTTTGATTGTATCTTTCATTTTCCATTGAAGGATTATCTTCGATCACTCCTGAACCATCAGGAAGGACTTCGCCAACATATAAAACGGTGGCATCTCTTCTGGGATCTCCCGGTTCGTAGGAACGAACTAAATCGTCAGAAGGATTATTGAATCCCCAACCCAGATTAGGACTTCCGCGCACCCCCTGTACCATATTGAAAGATGTCGCACCTGTATAAGTAGCTTCCAAGGCTGTTGCTTGTATTTCAAATAGAGATTCTACCCCATTTTCCCCTTCGCGCCTAAACAACCTGGCATAATCTGGATAAAGAGAATACTCCTTTGAGTCAATCACTTCTTTGGCCCATTTTGCTGCATTGGTGAAATCTGCCTGGGTTAAATAAACTTTAGCTATAAGACCTGCTGCAGATCCCTTGGTTACTCTGCCTAAATCGACTGGATCTAAGGCAGATTTAAGCGGTAAATTATTTATGGCTATAGTTAAGTCGGCCTTAATTTGTTCATATACTTTTCCAGCGTTCACCCTTTCCTGGGTATAAAACTCGTCTTGCGTTAAAGGTCTGGTAATTAAAGGCACCGAACCGAACCATCTAACAAGGTTAAAATAGAAATAGGCCCTTAAAAAATGAGCCTCACCCAACCATTTTTTTCTTAGAGACTCATCCATCTTAGGAATCCTTGGTATCCCATCAATAGCCACATTTGCCCTAAATATTCCTTGATAATACCCCTTCCAGGTCTGTCTGATATCTTCGGGAGTTCGTGAATCATACGTAAAGTCCTCAAATGCATTGAGACGTTCTGCATCGGCAGGAAAACTACCTTTTACCGCATCGTCTGAAACCATATCTGTCATTCCCAGATAAGGAAAAGAAACCAGATCCCAGCTTCGCAACTGATTATAAATAGCATTAACAGCCCAGCCACCATGTTTTTCTTCCTGGAAAAAATTTTGAGCATTAATCTCACCTAATGGCTTTACCTGCAAAAAATCTTCCCCACAAGAAGGGTATAAAACGAGTCCAATGACAACAAAAATCAAACGAAATGGAGGAAAAATATTTTTCATATTAAATATGCTACAAATTAAAAATTACATGAAACACCCAAAACAACTGTTTTAGCTAAGGGATAAATGCCTCTGTCAATACCAACCTGAAGCACATTTTCCGAACCAACCTCTGGCGTATATCCTGTATATTTTGTCCAGGTAAATAAATTATTTGCCCTGGCATAAATACGTAAAGATTTGATTCGCAATTTCTGCATCAGATTTTGTGGAAAGGTATATCCAACGCCAAGAGTACGCAATCTAAAGAAAGAACCATCTTCCAGAAAGTAATCAGACACTACAAAATTGGGATACCCCCCGTTGGTAATTCTCGGATCAGTTTCGGAAGGATTATCCTTATTCCATCTATTCAGGAAAGCACTTTCAAAATTAGGGATCCCAAATCCACGAAACATTTTCTTGGCATTTAAAATTTTATTCCCGTAAACCCCATTAAAATCGGCATTAAAATCAAACCCACCATAAGATAATTCAAGATTAAATCCGTAGTTAAAAGTAGGTATTGGACTACCTAGCCAAGTTCTGTCCTTTGAATTAATTATACCGTCTGCGTTAATGTCTTCAAAGCGTAAATCTCCTGGCTTTACAGGATTATTATTTGGATATTTTTTAACATCCTCCGCATTTTGATAAACCCCAGCGACTTTATACCCGAAGAAAGAGCCAATAGGAAAATCGGGTTGGGTAAGGGTTGCAAAATCACCATTTACGACAACATCTCTAAGGGCATTTCCCGATGAACCCAAAGAAATGACCCTATTATTTAGGAAAGAACCTAAAACACTCAGTTTATAATTGAATTTACCCTCTTTATTTTGAAAATTAAGGGTAACATCTAAGCCTTTATTAACCACATCGGCAGCATTTACATAAGGATTTCCTGCCGAACCCACGTAATCAGGAATAGGAACAGGTACCAAAATTTTAGTGGTTAATCTATGGTAAACATCAAACTCACCAGTCAGTCTATTGTCAAAAAAACCAATATCAAAACCTCCATTTAAACTCCTCGATTCCTCCCATTGAAGGAAAGGATTAGCTAATGTAACCAAAGAAGCGCCAAAAATCAGGGCTTCATCTGGTCCGAAAACGGCACTTAGATTATTTGTAACGGTAGGAATAGCGGCACCTGTTGGAATTTTATCATTCCCCAATATACCCCAACTCGCTCTAAATTTCAAATTACTTAATCCCTCAAGATTTTTCAAAAAGGATTCTTCTTTGGCACGCCATGCAACGGCCAGAGAGGGGAAATTACCGCCTCTTTTTTCCGTTCCAAACTTTGAAGAACCGTCTCTTCTAAAGCTAAAGGTTAATAAATATTTATCTTTAAAGGCATAATTTGTTCTAAACAGATAAGATTCATAACGTTCAGGCGTATTAGCCCCCTGGTAATTAGTTGCTGTTTGGGCATCCCCCGCACTCAGGTAATAAAAATCTTCTGTATCACCGATAAGTCTATTTCTGGAGCCTCCAAGAAATTCTCCCTGCCTGCTTTGCACGGTATATCCTGCCAGTAAGGTAAATCTGTGCTGTTTTAAATCCTTTTGAAAAACGGCTGTATTTTCCCATTGCCAGTCTGAAGTTTGAGAATTTCCTACAAATAATCTACTTTCTGGGTTCCTTTGTTTATCGTTTACAAAAAATGCTGGCTCGAAACTTTTACTTTTATTACTAAAGGAATTAAATCCAATGCTACTTTTCAGGGTAAGATTTTTTAAAGGATTTACATCGATAAATGCATTCCCTGCCATTTGTTGACCACTTGATCTATTATAGGCATTATATTTAAGTTGAGCTGTAGGATTACTAACATTTGACAAAACAGAGGTATTACCGAAATTACCTGCGGCATCAACAGCAGGCACGGTAGGGTCAGCAGCATAGGCGTTAAAAACGATACCACCTGGTTCGCGATTTGCAGCGGACTGAACATAAGAAACATTATGTCCAATTTTAATAAAGGGAGCTATTTGATAGGTGTTATTAATACGCAAGGAATAGCGATTAAAATAAGAGGATTTTATAATACCATCTTGTAAAAAGGCGTCTCCACTAATACTGTAGGTCATGAGATCAGAACCACCACTGATTTGAAGATTATAATTACTAAATGCAGCCTTTCTATAAATTTCATTTTGCCAGTCAGTCCCCTGTCCTAATGATTTAGGGTCCGCAAACACTGGTTTATTTGAGAGTTCATTCACCAAAGTGCCATATTCAGTGGCATTGGTCAATGACAATAATTTTGCTGGCTGCTGTAAACCTTGCCAGGTATTAAACCTAACCTGAGCTTTGGAATTTTTTGTACCCTGTCTGGTTGAAATAATAATAACCCCATTGGCGCCTCTTGTTCCATAGATGGCAGCTGCAGAAGCATCTTTCAGCACTTCCATGGATGCAATATCGGAAGCATTCAAAAAATCGATATTATCTAAAATAAGTCCATCCACCACATAGATTGGCGAAGCACCATTTAAGGTACCCGTTCCTCTAATTCTGACAATAGGTGCTTCCCCAGGACGACCGCTACCCGATGTCACTTGAACGCCAGCTATTTTACCTTGCAATGCCTGGGTTATATTTGCAGAAGCAAATTTCTGAATTTCCTCCGATTTAATGGAGCTGACCACTCCTGTAAGATCACTTTTTCTTTGGGAACCATAACCAACTACTACAATTTCGTTTAGTAATTCAGCCGATTCACTTAAAATGACATTAAGCTCAGATTTACCTCCAATTGTCCATTCTTTGGTAGCATACCCAACGTAAGAAAACACCAATACAGCTTGTTTATCAGGTGCATCAAGGACGAAACGACCCTCTACATCAGATAAAGTACCTATGTTTGTATTTTTAACCAGAACATTTACCCCTATTAAAGATTCCCCTTTTTCGTCCGTAATTTTTCCAGCTACCCTGAATTGAGCAAAACCATAAGAGTAGCCTATAAAAATGGCCGACAACACGAAAAAACATCGAAGAAAATACTTATTTAAGCTATTATAAGTCATAGAATCAAAATTTTAATCTAACCATTTAATTATTGAACTAATGTAAATCTGGTTTTTAAAGTAGCCAAAGAGCTACCTCCAATAAAGACATCAAAATCACCAGGTTCCCAAATGGGTAAATTCTGTGGATTATAAAATAAAAGATCCTCCGGGGAAAGGGTAAATTTAATCATCTTTTCCTCTCCGGGTATTAGATAAATTTTTTCAAAGCGTTTAAGTTCTCTTCCTGGACGGGTAACACTTGCTACTAAATCTCTGATATACAATTGAACGACCTCTTCCCCTGCCATAGCACCCGTATTTTTCACTGTTACAGAAAATTCAACCGGATTATTTTTCGTCATTATTTTATCATTCAAAGCGATGGATGAATACTCAAATGTAGTATAACTCAATCCAAATCCGAAAGGATAAAGCGGCTCATTAGAACCATCTAAATATTTTGAGGTATATTTATTTGCCGCATCAAAAGGTCTTCCTGTGGATTTAACATTGTAATGAATAGGAATCTGGCCCATATTTCTTGGAAAAGTCATGGGTAACTTTCCTGAAGGATTATATTTCCCGAAAAGAACATCGGCTATGGCATTTCCACCTTCTGTTCCTAAAAACCAGGTTTCCAGTATAGCCTGCGCATTGCTATCCACCTGGTCCAAAATTAAAGGTCTGCCATTCATCAATACCACAATAATTGGTTTTCCCAATGCGGAAATAGCCATTAAAAGGTCTTCCTGAACACCTGGCAGATGAATATCGGATCTGCTCGCAGCTTCCCCTGACATCAAGCCTTCTTCTCCTAAAGCCATAATAACAATATCTGCTTTTTTAGCAGCAGTTATGGCTGCATTAAATCCTGACTTATCATTTTCAGCAATGGCGCAACCTTTTACGAACTGTAAGAGGGAAGGATTTTTAAGTTGAGATAACAGACCCGTTTTAAGGGAAATGCAATCGGTATCAAAACCTGCTGCTGACCAAGAGCCTAACAATTCCTTTTGAGTTTCTGCTAAGGGGCCGATTAATGCAATTTTTTGACCACTATTTACATCGATGGGAAGGATTTTACCTTGATTTTTGAGTAAAACGATTGATTTTTTTGCCACATCTCTGGCGGCAGCTCTGTTGGCGGGAGAAAGAATGGTTTGTTTTTCCCTTTCCGGATTACAGTATCGGTAAGGATCCTCAAATAGGCCTAAATCTTCTTTAATTTTCAAAATACGTTTTACGCTTTCATCAATCAGACGCATGGAAATTTGACCAGATCGAACCTGTTGAAGGAGATATTTATAATAGACTGCGCCTTGCATATCCATATCGACACCAGCTTTTGCGGCCATAAGACCTGCATCGGCTTCATTGGCAGCAACGCCATGCGCGACCATTTCATTGATAGAAGTATAATCAGTGACTACGAATCCATCGAACCCCCATTCGTCCCTTAAAATTTGTTTCAATAAAAAGGCATTTCCGGTAGCAGGCACGCCGAAAACATCATTAAAAGAAGTCATTACCGACTTAGCCCCGGCATCGATGGCCGCTTTATATGGGGGAAGATATATTTCCCTAAGAGTCATTTCAGACATATCGACCGAATGATAATCTCTCCCAGCCTGGGGCGCGCCGTAGGCTGCAAAATGTTTAACACAAGCGAGCATCGAATTCAAATCTTTCAGGCTTTTACCTTGAAAACCTTTAACTCTGGCTTCGGCAATTTTACTTCCCAGATAATGATCTTCCCCGGCGCCCTCTGCCACTCTTCCCCAGCGGGGATCTCTTGAAATATCAACCATAGGGGCAAAAGTCCAATGTAAACCTGCCGCCGTTGATTCATCAGCAGCCACCCTAGCCGACTTTTCAATAGCCTCTAAGTCCCAGCTGGCTGATTCCCCAAGAGGAATGGGAAAAATAGTTTTATACCCATGAATAACATCATAACCAAAAAGAAGAGGTATTCCCAATCTAGTTTCCGTTACGGCTATTTTCTGAAGTTCTCGCGTATAAGCAGCGGTATGAGCATTAAAAATGGCACCACAGCGACCATTTTGTATATCCTCTTTATAGGTAGCGCGCAAAGTGGGTCCTGTAAGTTCCCAATCGCTGGTAAATAGCGTCATCTGACCTACTTTTTCCTCTAAGGTCATAAGCTGCAGAAGCGAATCTACCAGACTTATTGGTTGTTTAGAGGCGACCACCTGACCGCGAAAAAGTTTATCAAACTGGAGGAAATGGGTTAGTAAAACGATACCTCCCAATCCTAATAACCGAAAAAAAGTAATTTTTGGCTGCATGATAAGTCTCATTAGTAGTTAAAAAATGCTATTTACTGCAACCTATTGGAGCCAGCCCCCTTTAAATCCAGCTTTAGTTAATCCCTTTTTTATATAAGGATTTTTCTTCATTATATTCCAGATTAATCCTGACTGATAATTTTCCATCTGAAGGAGGATAGGTCCTTGATCTATACCCAGATAATCTTTATCAAACCAGCCATCAGTTTGCTTTGGGTGAAAGGAATAGGTTCTATTGAAGGCATCTTTAAAACCAAACTCACCTATTAAATTATCCTTATAGGTATTCCATAAATGCGCCAGGGTTGGGATACAAATTTCAGGTGCATAAGGAATGGAGCCACCTGCCGCAGTTGGTGCGATAGTACCATCATCGACAATACGGGTAGCTGCAGCTCCCCTGGCGCTATATTCCTGAAATTCTATTTCTTTACCTTTCCATAACCTTTTATCATAAGCTGGACCATCACAAGCGGTTAAGCCCCATTCTAAGGCTGAATAGCCCATAAATTGCTTTGGATTTCTGACACAATAAGCTTGATTTGCCAGGGTAGCCCTTCTGGTGTTTTCCGCATAGTCAATCCCTTTTTGTTGCATATAAGGATCTTTAATCCCTTTAAAATCTATATAAATATGACTGTATTGATGGCCAAAAAGAGGTTCAAAATTTACATAATCATATCCCTCAAAGGAATCCCACTGATAGGTTTCGCACCATTTCTCCCAACTTGCCGAAGGGATAGGATGGGAAGGAGAACCCATTGCCATAATGAGCAGAATCATAGCTTCGTTATAGCCTTGCCATTTTGCTTTAATAAATCCTGTTTCAGGATGCCAACCCATAGACATTTGGGGATTATTATTCATTGCCCAGGCCCAATCGACCCTTCGATATAATTTATCGGCCAGATGCCGAATTTCTTTCTCAGTTGCATTTGGAGCATCAAAATAGCTCATAACAGCAAGAACTCCAGCCATTAATAGCCCTGTATCGATGGTTGATAATTCTACATTTTTAAAGCGTTCCGCTTTATCTAAAGTTAAAAAGTGGTAAAAAAAGCCTTTAAAGCCACTAACACCGGAAGGTTGTGCCCCCTGTTTAAGGTTATATAAAGCTTTTAGGGTTTTAAGCGTTCGCTCTGCCGCTGCAGCGCGCGTTATATATTTATTTTCTGCCCCTACAATGTACGAGGTGAGGCCAAAGCCCGTTGCAGCTATACTTGAAAAAGTTAGGGAAGGATACCTGTCTGGCACCTGTCCGAAAGTTGGATCAGCTAATTTCCAAAAATAATTAAACGTTCTTTCTTTAAGAATTTCGTTAGAAAAAGGAGGTACCGTTGTCGATTGTGCCTGAATAGAAAGCAAATCAGAAACAGTAAAAACAAACAGTATGAATAAAATTTTG
>Ga0209088_10000328_pt1 | contig 34525 bp, 29 predicted proteins | sample S_140625_EF_Meta_FD_187324 | JGI IMG/M metagenome (GOLD analysis project Ga0209088, IMG submission 187324) | Freshwater microbial communities from Lake Simoncouche, Canada to study carbon cycling - S_140625_EF_MetaG (SPAdes) (version 2) | ecosystem: Environmental > Aquatic > Freshwater > Lake ... | reverse complement strand
TCCGATTTGTCACAATACGGTGACTACTGCATCAACGATGTCGAAATTACGCACAAGTTGTTTCATCTCATGGCTAAAGGATTCCCGAAGCAAGAGTTCCGCATAATCGACTTGACCCTGCGTATGTTCATTGAGCCTGTGCTTGACCTGAACCTGCCCTTGCTTGAGCACCACTTGCATGATATTCGTGAACGCAAAGAACAGTTACTCAGCGATGCAAGCGTGACCAAAGATGTACTGATGTCAAACTTGAAGTTTGCCGAATTGCTCAAGTCGTTTGGGGTTGAGCCGCCGATGAAGGTAAGCCTGACCACAGGCAAAGAAGCACTCGCACTTGCCAAGAGCGACGAAGGGTTCAAAGCACTTGCTGACCATGAGGATATTAGGGTGCAGACTCTTGTTGCTGCACGACTAGGTACGAAGTCAACGCTTGAAGAAACCCGCACCCAACGCTTCATTGATATTGCCAAGCGTGGGTTATTGCCTGTGCCGATTCGATACTACGCAGCGCATACAGGGCGGTTTGGTGGTGATGACAAGATCAACCTGCAGAACTTGCCGAGCCGTGGGGCTAATGCAAACAAGCTCAAGCAATCCATTATTGCCCCAACAGGCTATAAGATCATAGACGCTGATTCAGCACAGATCGAAGCCCGCGTTCTCGCTTGGCTTGCAGGGCAGGCTGACTTGGTACAAGGCTTTGCCAACAAGGAAGATGTGTACAAAAAAATGGCATCGGCTATCTACGGTGTGGCAGAAGATCAGATCAACAAAGATCAACGCTTTGTCGGTAAGACAACGATTCTTGGTGCAGGGTACGGCATGGGCGCATTGAAGTTTCAGGCACAGCTTAAGACGTTTGGGTTTGATATAGAACTCGCTGAGGCCCGGAGGATCATTGAGATTTACCGTAAAACAAATGATGACATAGTGCAGCTATGGCAAGACGCACAGACCTCACTTATTCGGATGGTAAACGGTGAAGGTATGAATCTTGGTATGCCTAGCGGTGTGCTTACAATTAAACCTAAAATGGCAGGAATATGGCTTCCATCCGGCTTGATGATGCGCTATGATGGTCTTGAATTTGAGCAAGGTGAGAAGGGCATCGAGTTTAGTTATGCTACTCGCCGTGGTCGCACCCGTATATACGGGGGTAAGATTATTGAGAACGTGTGTCAAGCAGTAGCACGTTGCATCATTGCCGAGCAGATGTTGCGTATAGCCAAGCGTTACAAGGTTGTGTTGACGGTGCATGATGCGATTGCTTGCGTGGTGCGTGATGAAGAAGTAAATGATGCAACACAATTTGTTGAAGAGTGTATGCGTTGGACACCTGACTGGGCGCAAGGCTTGCCCTTGAATTGCGAGTCAGGTTCGGGTGATAATTATGGGGCGTGTTGATGTCTAAAGCGTGGTCGTACAGCGGGATGAAGAAGTTTGAGTCATGCCCCAAGCAGTTCTACCATATCAAAGTCCTCAAGGAGTACGAGGAACCCCCGACTGATGCCACGATATACGGCAAGGAGTTTCACACCGCTGCTGAGTTGTACATCCGTGATGCAACACCACTACCCCCACAGTTTGCGTTTGCTAAGCCTGTGCTTGATAAACTCAATGAAATGAAGGGCGATAAGCATTGCGAATACGAGATGGGGTTGACTGAGAACTTGCAGCCCTGTGCCTTTGACGCACCCGAAGCATGGTGGCGGGGTATTGCAGATTTGGTAATTGTGGATCATGATACGGGCATCGCACGTGTAGTGGATTACAAGACAGGTCGCAATGCGAAGTACGCAGACAAGGGGCAGCTTGAGTTAATGGCACTTGCGATATTCAAGCACTTCCCATTGGTCGAAGATGTCCGTGCAGGGTTGCTGTTTGTTATCAGTAACGATTTCATTAAAGACCGTTATGTACTCAAGGATGTTGACGGACTGTGGTTAAAGTGGTTAAAGTCGTACAACCGCATGAAAGCTGCTTATGACACCGATGTATGGAATCCAAAACCAAGTGGTCTATGTAAAAAACATTGTGCGGTGCTGAGTTGCTTGCACAACGGAAGGGGTTAACATGGCGTACAAGAATCCGAAAGAAGATCGAAATTACAAGCGTGAGTATGCGTTGTACGGCGGCAAGCCCGAACACATTAAAGAACGTGCCGAACGCAACAAAGGTCGTGCTACGCTAGTCAAAGAAGGCAAGCTGCAGAAGGGTGATGGTAAAGACGCAGCGCACGTGAAAGCGATTGATAAAGGCGGCTCGATTAAGCACGGGGTACGTGTTGAAGATGCGAATGTAAACCGCTCATTTAAACGTGATGCAAAGCGCAACCTAGTATCAGAAGTTAGTAAGCGCGAACGCAAGAAGAAGTAAGTAGTACTAGCAGTACCAAAAATAATAAGACCATGCACACCGTGTTTGGTCGATTTGGCATCGGAGAATGAGTTGGAAATTGTTGACAATAAGGCATTGCTGTTGCGACTGCGTAACCCGCAGAAGATCACGACAGTCATACCTAAGAGCAAAGACCTTGGTGAAGGTAAAGTACTTGTACGGTGGGGGCTTGATGAAGCGCAGGTCCTCAAGAACATGAAGATACGCAATGTACCAAGTCCTATTTTGGGGCACTACGCTTGGCCCGGGCAGTACAAGCCTTTTGATCACCAACGAACAACTTCTGCATTCCTCACGTTACACAAGCGGGCCTTTTGCTTCAATGAGCAAGGCACAGGCAAGACCGGTAGCGTCATATGGGCAGCAGACTACCTGATGCGTGAGAAGCGAATCCGGCGGGTGTTAGTGATTTGCCCTATGTCAATCATGGACATTGCATGGCGGGCAGACTTGTTTAAGTTTGCAATACACCGCACAGTAGACATCGCATACGGCAACGCAGAGAAGCGCAGACAGATCATTAACGGTAATGCTGAGTTTGTCATCATCAACTATGACGGTGTTGAGATTGTACGCGATGAGATTGAACAAGCAAATTTTGATTTAATTGTGGTCGATGAAGCCAACGCATACAAAAACACGCAGTCAAAACGGTGGAAGGTACTAAATGGGTTGGTTAAAGCTGATACATGGTTGTGGATGCTGACCGGAACCCCTGCAGCACAGTCGCCTGTCGATGCGTACGGCTTGGCAAAGCTCGTTAATCCCGTTACCGTTCCACGGTTCTTGTCCACGTTTCGTGAGATGGTCATGAACAAGGTCAGTCAGTTCCGGTGGATACCTAGACCGAACGCCACGCAGATTGTATTTGAAGCCCTGCAACCCGCTATTCGGTTTACGAAAGACGAGTGCCTTGACCTGCCGGAGATGACGTACGTCAAGCGTACAGTCGAGTTGACCAAGCAGCAGCAGAGGTACTATGCCCTGCTCAAGAACCGCATGATTATCGAGGCGGCAGGCGAAGCGATTACATCAGTCAACGCTGCAGTGAACATGAACAAGCTCCTGCAAATATCTTGTGGTGCGGTGTACTCCGACACAGGTGAAACGATTGAGTTTGACGTTAAAAATCGGTATGCCGCACTAAAAGAAGTTATTGATGAAACCAACCAAAAGGTTCTGGTGTTCGTGCCTTTCAAGCATGTCATCAATATTTTGGCTGGCAAGCTGCAAGCTGACGGGATTACTGCCGAGATCATTTCAGGCGATGTGCCAGTCAACAAGCGCACCGATATTTTTACCCGTTTTCAAACCACGCAAGACCCACGAGTTCTTATAATCCAGCCCCAGTCAGCCGCACACGGTGTGACGTTAACCGCTGCCGATACGGTAGTTTGGTGGGGACCTGTACCGTCTCTTGAGACATACGCTCAGGCAAACGCACGGGTGCATAGGTCAGGGCAACGCCACCCCACAACGGTGGTTCAGTTACAAGGCTCATCAGTAGAACGTCATATTTACCAACTTCTTGACAATAAAATAGACATTCACTCAAAAGTTATAGATTTATATAAGAATCTACTTGACTAGCGTAGAATATGTCATTATAATTAAGTTTCTGACACTTGGAGAGTATCATGAATGATCAACAAATACCCGTAGAAAAACTTGTAAAGATTTACCTCAAAATGCGCGGCAAGCATGATGAGTTACTGCAACAGTTCAAGCAGCAGGAAGAGGCACTTAAGGATCAGATGACCAAGATCAAAGGTGCATTGCTAGACCACTGCAAAGAACACAATGTCGAGAGCGTGCGTACAACCGAAGGGCTGTTCTTTCGCACGACAAAACAAAGCTATTGGACAAACGATTGGGAGTCGATGGGTAAGTTCATCATCGAGCATCAAGCACCTGAGTTGTTCGAGAAGCGGCTGCACCAAGGTAACGTAAAACAATTTTTGGAGGAACACCCCGAACTGCTACCCCCCGGACTCAACGTTGAGAGTCAATATTCAGTCACCGTAAGGAGAAAATAATGAGTGAAGCCCCATATGTGCCAGTTGAAGAACTAGCAAAACAACTTACCGTGTCTATCTCGTGTATTCGTGGATGGATACGTCAAGGGAAAGTACCTAAGCATACGTACATCAAAGTCGGTAATACTTATCGGTTCAATATTCCGATGGTTATTGCAGCGTTGACCAAAATCCCTGACCCTGAAGTGAAACCTGTGGATGCTGTTGTTGAAGTCAGCAGCATTCCTGTGCCTGTTCAGCTTGAGCTGAATTTTAATCCCGACCATGATCTATAAGGAGAACGACAATGACTTCAATGACTCTGTTTAGCGGTAAATCCTCAGCCCTTGCTGAGAAGCTTAAAGGTAGCTTATCGGATACCCTGTCCGGTGGCGCAGGAAGTGGTTCACAGAACCGCCGCTTGTCAATCAAGGGTGGTGTGTTCCGTGAGTTGCTCAATGGTAAAGAGCACCGTGTAAGCGAAGACCGTGCGATGAATATCGTGATTGTCGATGCTGCACCGATCAGCCGCATGTATTTTGCCGGAAGCTACCAAGAGGGTGAAGTAACCAAGCCCACATGTTGGTCAGCAGATACGCAAACTCCTGCCGAAGATGTACCGCAGGATAACAAGCAAGCAGCCCGCTGCATGGATTGCAAGCAAAACATCAAAGGCTCAGGTCAGGGTGAAGGTCGTGCTTGCCGTTTCCAACAACGCTTGGCTGTACAGCTTGAAGGCGAGATTGAGAAGCGTGAGGTGTACCAGTTGACGTTGCCATCGACATCAATCTTTGGTGCGGGTGACAAGAACAAGATGCCGTTACAAGCATATGGTCGTCACCTGAAAGTTCACAATGAAGTACCGTCTGCGATTGTGACTGAGATGCGTTTTGATACTTCAAGCCCAACACCTAAGTTGATCTTCAAACCTATTCGCCGCCTTGAAGATGCGGAAATTGAGATTGTTCTTGAGATGCGTGAGCACGAAGACACAGCCAAGGCGATCACACTTACCGTTTCACAGATGGATGGTGTAGGTGCCGCGAAGAAAGATGATGAGCTGTTCGAGAAGCCCGTAGCAAAAGCTGCGCCAAAGCTTGAAGCACCGAAAGCTGAAGCCGTTGCCGAAGAGCCTATCGAAGAGCCTAAGAAGATGGCAAAGAAGACCGCAGCAGCACCGGTTGAAGGTAAGGCTGACCTTGCTGATATTGTAGGTGAATGGGACGATTAAGTAGTTCGGGGCAAAAGCGGATGCTAGACCTAGCATGTAATGTGCAATTGGTTAAACATAGTCACCGGTTAATCGACTAGCTAGTGCAGCGAGTAGCCCCACCCCACCCACAATAACAAGCAAGGCGATGCCATGGACACAAAAGAATTTCTAGAAGCAATGCTTGGTGATGAAGGGTATTACTGCATCACAGGTATTGAAGAACTACACGGTGAAAAGCGAGACCCACTTGTAAAGCAAAAATTTTATACCGATCTTGATGAAGCAGTCGCCGCTGCACTTGAGCTTGATATTCAGGATTCAATGAATGCGTACTTTGCATTAGCTACGTTTGAAGAGTCAGGTTCACGGCGTAACAACAACGTCAAACAATTACGATCATTTTTTCTTGATTTGGATTGCGGTGCAACAAAAGATTACGAAACACAGGCGGAGGCCCTGCAAGGCTTACGTAACTTCTGTAAAGAACTTAAGCTGCCACGCCCCACGATGGTTAATTCTGGTCGTGGCATTCATGTGTACTGGTCTTTAACTGAACCGGTTGCTCGTGATATATGGTTGCCTGTTGCGGAACGATTGAAAGAATTATGTGTTGACCATAGTATGTATGCTGATGCTGCAGTAACATCTGATTCGGCGCGTGTGCTACGTGTTCCCGGGACCCATAACCATAAAGATACACCTGCTAACATCGTAAAGTTTATTGGTGACCCTGCTCAGGCGGTGTCCTTTGAAAGCTTTCGGGACTTGCTTGGTGTTAATCCGTTAGCCCGTAAACGCTCGTATGTACCCCGTGAAATTGACCCCATCATGATGAAGTTGATGGGTAGTTATGTCAGCAAGTTTAAAACGATTATGCTCAAAACAGTCGCAGGTGAGGGCTGTGCACAAATCAAGTGGGTTGCTGAAAATCAAACCACAATGTCGGAACCAATGTGGCGGGCGGGGTTGTCAATCGCAGCGTTTTGCGAAGACCGTGACAAAGCTATACATAAAATTTCAACGCAGCACCCTGATTACTCGTATGATTCAACTGAGTACAAAGCATCGCAGATACGTGGACCTTATAGTTGCCAAACGTTTAACAAGTACAACCCAAACATCTGCCCTGATTGCAAACACTGGGGTAAGATTACAAACCCGCTTGCTTTAGGGCGGGAATTATCAACGACTGAGGAAGAAGTTATTGTAGAGGACATCTCTGCTGACTTACCGAATACACCACCGCAGCAGTACACAATACCGAAGTACCCCACGCCTTACGTGCGTGGCAAGAACGGTGGCATATTCAAACGAGTCAAAAGCGATGATGGTGAAATTGAAATACCGGTGTATCACCACGATTTATATGTCGTGCGCAGGTTAAGAGACCCCGAAATAGGCGAAGCGTTAGTTATGAGATTGCACTTGCCTAAAGATGGGGTTCGTGAATTTACGATACCGTATGCAGCAGCTACAGCAAAGGATGAGTTCCGGCGCTACATGTCCATGCACGGTGTTGCTATTATGAAAATGGATGAACTTATGAACTACGTAACCACATGGGTAAACGATTTACAGATGACAACCGTAGCAGACGAGGCCCGTCGGCAGTTCGGATGGACAGACGATAACTTCACATCGTTTGTTGTCGGCAATATGGAAGTCTTTAAAGACAACATTACTGTGAACCCTCCTGCAAGCAATACCGCAGGGTTGTTTCCAGCGTTCGTACCGAAGGGTACGCTTGAGCATTGGTGCAAGACAATTGATTTTTACAACAAGCCCGGTTTTGAAGTGCACCAGTACATGTTCGGTATTGGATTTGGCTCTGTGCTGATGCAGTTTATGCCGATCAACGGTTCAATCTTTCACTTGCATAGCAAAGATACAGGCTTGGGTAAGACCACCGCTATGTACGCAGGTGCATCTATATGGGGCAACCCTGATGTGCTAGTGATGCTTGAGCGTGACACGTACAACTCGAAAATGAATCGTGCTGAGATTTACAAAAACTTGCCGTTCTATAGCGATGAGATGACTAACACCGCACCGAAAGACCTGAGTGATTTTGCGTATCAGGTTCCGAGCGGGTTGCAACGTAATCGTTTGTCACCCAAAGGCAACGCCGAACGCTTTCGTGGTGCGCCGTGGAAGTTAACAGTAGGTACGACAGGCAACACCGATATGCTTGAGCGTATCTCATCGTACAAGGCGTTACCAAAAGCTGAAGCACAACGGGTACTTTCGTATCGTGCACGTAAGATGGTGTTTGCAACTAAAACCGAGACCGATGTGTTTAGTGCCGACATCAAAGAGCACTACGGTCATGCGGGTGTGATGTTTATTCAGTACGTAATGAACAACGTCGAGTCAACCAGAGAGCTTATCTTGGCAACGCAGCAACGCATTGATGCCGCAGCGGGTTTGCAAGCCGAGAACCGTTTTTGGTCTGTGCAAGCAGCCACCACAATTGCAGGATTGATACTTGCTAAGAAGCTTGGGCTTGTTGCGTTTGATATTGCTGCGATGTTTAAATGGATTGTTGAAGTTCTGCAGCAAGCAAAGGCTGACATGGAGTTTATGGGCGGCGATGTTGAAAGTATCTTGACCGATTACTTGGCTGAGAATTACAACAACGTGCTGCGCATCACCAGTACGCAAGACTTACGTAAAGACGCCAACAACATCGAGAAGGCTGTGCTACCTGAAGCAACACCCCGCATAGCGTTGGTTGCCCGCTACGAGTACGATGTAAAGACCATGTACTTGATGCCAAAACCATTAAAGACATGGTGCGCTAAGCAGCAGATCAATTACACCGCATTGATAGATGGTCTTAAATCAGGTCGCACTAAAGCCAAGCGTGACAAGATACGACTAGGCAAAGGTACGCACGTGAATTTACCTGCTACCGATGTATGGGTGCTTGACTTCACGGAGTTCATGGATGAAGGAAAAGAGCAGACACTCGCAACAGCGTCAACACTATTTGAAGAACCGACTCAAGAGTAATGAATTACGCCCAGACGGTGTGTACATTCATATCGACTGGGATAATTTTAAACCCAACATGTCTGTTTTTGTCCCTGCTATCGACACAGAAAATCTCAAAATGCAGATGAATCTGATAGCGCAAGACAGAAATTGGCGGTTGGAGTCACGTGAGCGGGTTGAGAACAATTGCTGGGGCGTACGCTTTTGGCGAATGGTGTGATAGCATATACGAACAAGTGGCTTTCTTGTTGCTTGTTCTCCTTAGTTGTCCCTTGCCCCCACCTTAGCCGTGGGGGTTTTTTTGTTAGTTACCCTCGTACTCTTGCATACTTCTAAGAAACTCAGGCATCCGCGCCTTGCTGATACTGATACCACTCTGCGCCATCATCGTCTCTTTCATATGCTGCTTCATTGAAGCGCGGATTGTTTCGGCAGTCACAGCAACACCTTTGTACGGGTGCTTAGCGTTCCACTTCTGAATCTGCTCCATAACTTTTGACGCACCTTCCGAGTCACCCTGCCTTGTAGCCATGTAGAACTCACGCAGCATCTTGGTACGGTGCTCTGTCTCGTACCGACTGATAGCCTTCTCGTTTGCGTTGATCTCAAGTTGCCGAGTGTATTCCGCAGGGGCAAAACCAAACGCCTGTGCACCAACGTTCCACGGTGATATTTCGCTTGTGATTGGGTCACCACGTAAAGTGTTAGCGCCCTCTGCACCATACCGTGTTGATTTAAGCGCATTGCCTAGCGTAGCGGGAAGCATCTGTTCAAGACCGCGCGAGAAGTGTCCTTCGTTGATCAGGTCAGCACCACGTATCATGCGTTTAGCCGTACCGTATGCCGGCCCACCAACGAACTCAACTGCCATGTCCAAAGCTGTTTGCTTGTCTGACGAAGACTGCGATGGTTTAAAGATCATGTCGGTCAGCCCCACACGTGAGCCAATCTCAAGACCCGTTGCTGCGTTGAACAAGCCACCGTACGCTGTGTCCCCTGCGAATTTACGCATGACAGTATCGAAGTTGTCATCGTCATCGTCTTTGAACATATCGTAAAGCAATCGCACTGCACCATACAGCGGTGCGCCCCGCACACCTGCCATTAGCGTAGCCGAGCCTGACACCCAACCGAGTTGCTTCCATGCTTGCTTACGCACTTCAGGATCAGCACCGGTCATCGCATCTTTTGCGGTCTTGTACAACATGTAGTACTGTGTGACACCGTAACGTTTGTACATGAACGCAATGCGCCCAATCGAGCCTTGGGCAATGCTTGGCGCAGCCATGGCAGACGTACCACCGTTAAGCAGTTCAGTCGTGCGTAAAGCCTTGTCAAACGCTAGGTTCTCTTTTTCTTGACCTGACAACCCACGCTCAGCGGGTTTTGGGTTGTTGTCCAGCCGATCAAGCTCAAGGGTGTACGCAGCGGTCAACGCCACCTGCCGGTTCATGCGTTCGGTATGGTGCATCAAATACCCCATGAACGCATTGACTTTCGCTAATTTGCTACCACCCTTGCTCGTGTCCAATATATCTTTGGTAAGCGAACGCCCAAACTGCCCTGTCTCTTTACCGCGCTCAACCAATGTCTTCAAGCGACGTTTTTCAGGAGATAAGTTGGGGTCATTGAAGTCATAATTTTCAATTGAGAACCCACCTCTCACTTCCTTACCATTCACCATGTGCGTAGTGCCACTACCTAAAAATGCGCCCCCCGCTGCAAAAATAGCTTGCGTTGATGCCGCAGGTCCGTATTGCCCCGCAAGATAAGGACCGATTACGATAGGGATAGATGTAAGGTTGACAGCGGCTGATGAGATGTTTGCACCCAACGTCATACCGAACGTAGCGGTAGTCATCAAGTTTGACCACTCTGCTACATCAGGATTCATTGCAAAACTAGCACGGCGTTGGAATTCTGCTAAGAACTTGCGGCCCTCTTCCGTTGCACCAGTCGCATTAACATGTTCACGTGCCTTTGTTAACAATGAACGGACCTGACCGGCGGTTTCCATGTTCGTAACTTGCCGAGCAAACGTATAAGGCTTGCGACTAAACACATCAAGCACATCTTCGTTAAAGCCGAGCGTACCTTTACGCTTGCGGAACCCCTGCGCGAACGAGGTCTCAGGCATCATGTCAATCCACTGCTCGATGACCTTATCCATTACGTTTTGGGGTACTTTGTTTATCTGCATCGTATTCACGATGGTGTTCATAAACGAACCGGCTGGGGTGTTCTTGTAGTTGAACTCAGATAGTTTTGAGAACTCCTGTATGTGCATAGCCCCTTCTGCTTTGGCTTCTGCAATAGCGTCTGCACGATCCTTTGGATTTTCAAATTGCCGCACGATAGGGGTAGGTGCGTTAGGCAGCTCGTAAGACAACCGATACTCGCCCTTACGCTCAAAAGGTATGTAACCCTTGATGCTACCCATCTGAGTAAACAGTTTTTGAATGATGCTGGATGCGTGTGCTGAAGTTGCGGGATCGGTAATTGAATCTTTGACCATCGCCCCTAAGTTTGCTGCCCCATCATCACGCAACTGTTTGTATGTATCAAGGATGTCCTTGTACACAACTTTTGCAGGCGCATCTAATTTGTTAAACTTATCCACAAGCTCATCAAACGCTTTAAGTTCGGCAGGGTCTTTCATAAATGCTTTACGTGCTCCTGCGATATTAAACAGATCGACCCCTGCACGTGAAGCGGTGTTTGCCACATCCTTAAAATTGGTTTTAACCGAATCCGACTGCTTATTCCACCACTTGATCGCATGGTCGTTTACCGCTTCAATTGCCTCTAGGCGTTTGTCTAACCGACCATCATGTTTCTGCACAATGTTGTTTAGCTGCGCGGCTTGTGGCAACGTGTTATCCACACTTGCAACTTCAGCAAAGGCTGGCAACGGTAAAGTAGTCAGCATTGCGCCCTGCGCACCTCTTGGTAACGTAGTAGTAATGCCGTGGTGTATCTCGTTCTTAACCTGATTGCTTGTGTATGGGATGTTGTTAATCACACCGTCAATCAAATTGCTCATCACACCCGCGCCAGTACCATTAGCCGATGCCATGTACAACGCTTCGCCTACACGCGAGTCAGGGGCAGGTGAGATAGCCGCTTCCATCAGTCGGTCAACTTGGTCGAACGCTGATTCGACAGCCTTGGGTTCCGCACCCATTAAACGCCGTACAAAGTTCTTTATGATGTTCGTGAATTTTTGTAATGCTGAAATCGCCGTACCATCGGGATTGATTCCGGCAAGCTTGGTACGAAACTCTGGGTTACCCCACGCCTCAGCAACAAACTCTTGCACACTTGTTGCACCGTAAGCTGAATCAAGGGATGGCTTGACCTTGTTGAACAGAGCCGTAAGCTGTTTGGTAACAGGATGGTTTGCGTTGTCCAGCACGTGTGATAACGCACCGTGCACAGTCTCATGAATTAACGTGTGGTTGTTTAACCCAGTCTTTGAGTCCAACGTAATTGTGTTGGTTTCAGGGTCGAACATGCCGGATATAGGCTTACCCGCATCGTCTTTTAAATTATCAACAACTTTGACTTTGGTATCTGTTACACCACGCATGAGCAACTTGAGGATGCGCCCCGTCAAGCCACCGGTTTGGGCAGCGAGTGTGTTCAACGCATCAGTAAGATTGCCTGCTTGTAATTGCGCCTGCACGTTGTCGGGTAGGTCCCCGTCTAATGCCTCTTCAAGCTTTAACTTCTTACCCTTACCTTTACCCCCTGTTGCGGCTACTGGTGCAGGTTGCCCCCATTGAGCTACCAAGTGCGCTATGGCAGAGTTTGCTACCGCATCATTCTTGGCTTTTAACCTAGCAACTTCAGCTTCTTGCTCGGCAGCGGTGAGTTTATTGTCTTGCTCTCCTTTGGGTAAAACTTTGGCTTCGGGTGCGGCTTTGGTTTCAGGCGTAGTTTTGGTTTCAGGCGCAGGAGTTTTGGGCGTGGCTTCGGCTTCCGCTTCTTCCTGCGCAGCCTGTTGTTTTGCTGCTTCAGCATCAGCCTTTTGCTTAGCGGCTTTAGTTGCAACATCAGCTTTTTGCTTAGCGGCTTTAGTTGCAACATCAGCTTTTTGCTTAGCTGCTTGCTCTTGCGTAGCTTTTTGCTTAGCGGCTTCAGCTTTAGCGTCAGCTTCGATGTCAGCTTTAGGCGTAGTTTTTGTCGCAGGAGTATTGGCTGCTTTTTTAGCACCACCAACATAATCCTTACGTGCGTTTGCAAGGTCGCTAGGTATAAAAAATTCTTTTTCTGGTCTGCGCGAATATGCAGCGGGATTATCCCCTACGTCTTTGCCACCAGTTTTATTTTGCATATTAGAAACGCGATATTTTTCTACTTCCGCAGTAGGAACATCAACGTACGTCAAACGCCCATTGGGGTGCTCATTTTTTAAATACCAATTAGCTTCGTTGATGTCATCAGTAAACCACCGGTTTGACGCTGCTAACGTATTTTTGTAGTTATCAGATTCTTTAATCCAACTAGGAATATTAGGTTTGGGAGTATTGGAAGTAGTTTCTGCCCGATACAAACGAGTTGTTTTTGGTTGTGGGTAGGGTGCAAACGTACCACCACGTGGTCCTTGCAGATCAATCTGGGCAAACGGCGGTTGTTTTAATATATCGTTAATTCGTTTTACAGCGGTGCGCGAACGTGGGTCACTGCGAGCGGCAAAAGCTTTACGCGCCTCTTCAAGTTGTTTGGCAACGTACGCACGATCAGCAGGCTTTGCTAAGTCTTTACCCAAGATATTTTGACGCACCGCAGCATTATTTGGTAAGAACAACCAATCAACCGACTCCTGATTTATGAGCGTATTGGGTTGAGCATCTGGCAATTCTTGCTCGTTAACCTGTGTACCTACACCCTGCCGAATACCCTCTGCCCGGGAGGGTACTGGTGTTTGTTTACGTGAAAACAAGTCAAGCTGTTGTTGTTGTGTTGGCTGTCCGGCTTGAATCGGTGAAATAGGTGCAGCACCTTGAGACGCTTTGGATAACCCAGCATCCGCCAAGTCACCTTGGGCATCGGTCAGGTCGCGCTGAATGCTTGACTGTTGAGCGATCTTATCTAATTCAGCCTGCTTTTGTGCCTCGCGTTGTTGCTCAGCAGCGGTGTACCCCATCTCGCTTTGCATTTGCGTCAAAGGAGCGTTTTGCAAAGTTGGAGCGGGCGCAGCGGGCGCAAATTGGAGTGCACCCTGCCTAGAGTCAGCACCAGCACCGCTTTGCATTTCTGCAAGCGTATCATCGCGTTGTTCGTTTCGTGCTTGCTTATAAGCAGCAATACCTGCTTCTTTGGGTGGTACACCTACGTCAATAAGCGCCTGTGTTAATTCTCTAGTACGTATTTCTACAGGGTCAGCTTGAAGCGCAACACTGCGCTCCGGCACAATATCGCCCAGCAAGTCAGGTGATTGAGAGCCGAAAGTTTGTTCTAACTCTGCTTGACGCCGCTCACCAAAGTCCAAAGGCAACGATTCAGGACCGGCAGCGGTGGGTTCTACTGGTTCAGCAGCGGTGGGGGCCGGCGCTGTTACTGGCGCGGCGGGGCCTTGCATCTCATCAGGCAGCAGGGGGAGTTGTTCTGCACCAGCAACCCGTCGGTTGTACTCTGTTTTAGCGGCTTCTTCTTGTGCGATTCTAGCTTCACGAGCATTTAATTCACGTTGCGCACGACCTCTTGCGCCTGCACCGCTTACGCCACCAAACGCACCGCCAAGCACCGCACCGCCGATCAGGCTGTCTAGGTACTCTTCACGCGCTCCGGCATCTATGGTGCTGATACCCGCTTGCAAACGCTCAAGAAATTGCTGACCTACTTCAGTAAGACCTTCAACACCAGCAACCTTACCGCCGGTCATGCCTACGTTAGTTAATAAGTTGCGTTGTGCAATCGCCTTTAACTGCTCTTCTGTAAGTTCTTTACCTGCAGATTTAAAAATCCTGCTGATGCCGGGCATCATTCTAAATGACACAACGTCTAACAACGCTTGTGGAACTGCTGCTGCACCCGCAGCTATGATGTCTGTATCAGCTAGTCTGACACCGTTTTCTTGCACTTGCCGAGACAAGTTAGAGCCTGTAAATTGTGCACCCGATACCAAACCCGCACCAAGAGCGGCAGCAACACCAGTACCAAGACCAAGCGCACCAGCTACCGGAGCCGTACCAGCTAACACACCTGCAGCAAGCGGTGCTAGTGTATAGGCAGCAGACTGCCCAGCAAGTTCTTTAAACTTAAGCCATGGGTTTTCAAGCCAACCTTCTTCAGTACCTTTAAAGGTATTTGCCGCAGCTTGTTCGCTTTCCGCAGCAGAAGCTTCAGCCTTCTCCGTGTCCATGATGCCGGTACGACCAGCCAGCCGCTTAGTATCCGCAGCAAGCTGATACCCGCTAGATTTTGCTGCTGCTAAGAACCCACCTTCGGGAATGGGCTTTGCCGCCTCTTGCGCTGCTTTTTCTGCTGCTTCTTGTATCGCCCTAGATTCTTCTTCACGAGCTTTGCGCATAGCCGCAAGAGAATTTGGTGCTGGTTCAGATTGCAACGATGGCAGAATATTTGTTTCGATAGCTTTTTGTATATCGTCCCGAGACATCCCATCGGGAAAATTCATAGGCCCAAAGCCTTCGATGTTAATAGTCTGCATGGCTTACCTTACTTCCAAGTTTGGGTTGCTGGATCGTATGTTGGAATACCGCCTTTACCTGAAAGTGTAGACATACCCAAAGCTTTTGCGGCGTTAGCATCTAATTCTAGTATACGCAAATCAAACGGTTTACTAGCTCTATCGCGTTCGACAGCTATTTGAGCTTGCAAAACTCTAAATGCTTCTTTAGCTTTTGGGTCTGCTTTTGGACCAGTAGCTTGCATACTAAGCATTTCGTACTGACTTGTAAACGGTTTAAGAGCCGCATTTATTGCTGCTGTTTTTTGAGCTTCTACCCGAGTAGCTGACTCATTAAACCCTCTGTAAGCCGTTAATGCGTTTTGCGCTCTGGCATCATCTCGACGCGATTCTAGTTCTGCAACGCGTATTGTCATGTCATTACGCAAGCGAGCTTGGTTAATCTCAAATTCTTGAGCACGTTGAGTACGGTTATCTTCTGCAATTTGCAGTCGAGTCTTAGCGGCTTCCGCAGTAGCCTCTCTAGACGCACCAGCAGTGATACCAGCAGCTTGAATCTTGCCTTGGAAGTCCATAACAGTGTTGAAGTACTTGCCATACATCTCAGCAGCAAGTTTTTTATTGCCTTGCTTGAGCGACAACTTGTATTGACTAAATGCATCTTGAGCTTCGTCAGCTTTCTCAATGGCTTTGCGAGCTTCGGCTTGTGATGAGAAGTATTGCTTACCGCCTGCTTCCGCTAAACGCCTAATGCCATCTGACAAGTTCATGCCACCCATCATTGCGATACCCCCTGCAATCATGGCTTCGCTCATTACACCGCGTTCTTGCTTTTCAGCACGTTGCAGTTTACGTTCAGTACGTTTTTGCAAATCGGCAAGAACAGCTTTGTCTTCAGGATCAAACTCTGCGGCTTTCGCTACGTTTGCTGCGTACGTACCCCAACCAAATATGTCGCCAGCACCGGCAACACCGGGAACCGTAGGCACAGCACCAAACCCACCAGCACCGGGAGTGCGAGGTGTAATAGCGTTAACAGGCGCAGTAGTACCAGTACGGGGTGCACCACCAGCGGGAGTACCAACATCAGTAATACCACCCCCAGCAGGAGGTACAGCGGAAGTAGGAATAATGCCACCACCAACAGGAGCACCAGTGGCAGGAGTAGCCCCAGCAACAGGAGGTATAGCGGTGATGCCACCTAAATTAGGGTATTGCCCCGGACCTTCTTGAGCGTTGCCCGCATACATTTGTGCGGCAGTGTCAGCACGATTTTGTTGATCTTGTGCCATAGCTTGACGTTCGGCAAACAACTCAGTATCTCGGGCTATTTCACGCCCTGATGCATCCCAATTTGCCAATTCTGGAATTTGCCGGGCTTGTTGATCTTGTGCCACACCTTGACGTTCAGCAAACAACTCGGTATCTCGGGCTATTTCACGCCCTGATGCATCCCAATTTGCCATCGTTTTATCGTTTGCCGGTGCCGGTATAACTTGCGAACGGGGTACTTTTGCGCCGCGTAAACCAAACATACCTTCTAACGATGGTTTTTTCTCTTTTACATCTTCCAGTCTGACATCTGAACCAAACGTATCGTCTTCAGTAGCATCTTTACTACCCCCAGCAAGCGCAACAATCCCCCCGCCAGCCGCCATCACGGGCTGCTCAGCAATACCACCTTGCCCAGCAACTTCTTGAGCTACCGTCTGTGTTGGCATTTCGCCTTGAGGTTGACGCACACTAGCGCGTCTTGTCATCTCAGCTTTAACTTCAGCAAGTGCAACCGCATCTTTTACTGTACGAGCATAAGCTTGTAACTGCCCGTCAGTTAACTGCGACAACTTACTAGATAACGCAGCAGGGCTAGTAGCCGCCACCGCCCGAGGATCAACAACAGGTTGACCGCCCATAGCATAGCCCTGCACCGCGCCGCCACGGGCATAGCTCATCAAGCCGCCTTCCTTAGCGCTTTTATTCGTTGCACCATAAGCAGCAAGACCCGCGCCCAATATCTGAGGAGCCATAGCACCCGTGTTCTGGTACATAGTTTGTGAGGCTTGTGACATTGGTAAACCGCGCATCATGTCAGACTGGAACGCAAGCTGCTTGTATGGGTAGTTCATCTGGTCTTGGTACTGCTGGTAGGCAACGTTTAGACCCTGCTGTTGCAACGCTTGTTGCTGCGCACCGGCTTGCATCTGTGCTTGGTTGATTGCTTGTTGTTGACCAAACTGAGTCTGACCTAACGCGCCAAGTGTTGAAGCTGCCGAACCTGCCAAACCTAACCCAGCCAAACCGTACTGACCTGCACCCACCGCGCCTTGAACACCTTGCATACCAATGTTTGCACCAGCAATGCCCATGTTACCGGCTGTCTGAGCGCCTTGCATACCCAATTGACCACCACCAATCATTAACTGACCGGCTTGGTTAGCACCTTGCATACCAAGACTAGCACCTTGCATACCCTGTGCTGTACCCGCTAACTGGCGGTCAACACCAGCGAGTCCGACCTGAGCACCTTGCATACCCTGTGCTGTGCCCGCCAATTGCGTATTAACACCTTGCAAACCTGTCTGTGCGCCTTGAAGCCCAGTCAAATAGTTTTGGTTAGCACCTTGTAAACCTGCGAGTCCAACTCCTGCACCTTGCATACCCAGCGAGGCGGCAGCTTGCATGTTTCTGTTAGCAACATCATAGGCAGTGTTGTAACCCTGACCAATCGCTTGGTTCATTGCGATATTCTTGTTGCGCTGGTTTTCCGCAAAGATTAACGCTTCACGGCTACCACCAAACGCACCTGCTTTAGTTGCGTTGCTCTGCCCCTGTGCACCCGAGATGCCATACTGACGTTGCATTTCAGCTAATTGTGGCTGCAACGATGCTTGTAAGTAAGGGTTCATGTACCCTTGAACCGCATACGGATTTTGTGCGCCCTGACCGTAGCCCAGACCAGCTTGCATACCCGTCATGCCAACCCCGAGGTTAGCACCAGCCAAATTAGCGCCTTGAGCGCCATAGTTCATGCCTTGACCGCCGTAGTACGCCCCGCCTGCCGTGCCAATGTCCGCACCTTGAGCGCCATATGCAGAACCCATGTTGCCAAACTTAGCGCCACCTTCAACGCCAAGTTGTTGACCTAATTGCCCTGATTTAAAAGCTTCACCACCATAAGCATTGATGAGGTCAGCATTAGCAAAAGCGCCTTGTGCGCCTGCGCCTGCGTAAGTATTAGCTAGAGCAGCATTGACCGCAGCAGAGTTTGCGCCTTGAGAGCCGTAGTTTAGTGAAGCATTTTGCAGTGCTGCTGAGTTTTGATATGCACCAAGCCCGCCCGCGCCCGACTGAAACGCGAAATTAGAAGCATCTGTAAGTTGTGGTGCAACCTGTTGGTTGGCAATACCCGACATGCCCTGCACTTGCATGGGTGAGAATCCAGCAATTTGCTGACCTTGGTACGGCTGATACGGGTTGTTATTAATGTTGGTTAGCGCACTTGTCTGCCCCAACATGCTCTCAGCATAGGGCCGCGCGTATTCAGGAATGCTTGTGCTTGTAACCGTTTGGTTAGTTGGTGCTGATGATGATCCGCCGCCGCCGCTCATATTGATACCCCTAAAATAATGTACTTTTCAGTGAACCCAAAGCGAACTAACAATTTGGCAACCGAGTCCCTTGTTGCACACTCAATTGTTGTTGCGCCGTTTGCTCGACAAATATTTTCAAGCTGCTTAAACGTGTCTTCGTTAATAATAAATTTACCGCCCGTGCCCGTTACAAAAGCAACACGTTTTGTTGGCTTGTTGACAAACTCTACCGTCATCGCACCACAAAGTTTTTGCGCGTCATCTGTTGCAACTAACAATAACCACTGACCTGTACACACGTACATTTGAATTTGGTCTAGGGTGTAGTCATCCTGAGCGTACTGTTGCGATTCCGCTAAAAAATCTTGAACTAAACCCCAAGTTTGTGCGGCAAACGCAACAGGTACGTGCTGTATCTTCATACTGGCAAGTGTTTACGGGCTTTAGAATCCACTGCAACTTTGTCTTTACCGATAGACTTCTTGCGCCCACTTTGCACACGTTCCATCATGGCATACAGTCGCTTAGCACCGGCATCTGTAGACCCATTTCCCAGTTCAGAAACAATCCGAGCAGGAACGACAAACTCACCATCAGCAAGACGAGCAGGCTGCTTATTACCAATTTGAGCAGGAATATCATCGCTGACTCCATCGCCGGGGCCTTTAAGTAAACGCCCGCCATCAGAATAGCCACCAAGATCGTAGATGCCGCCACCCGCAGCGTAGTTTTGGTTAGGTGTACCTTGTAAACTGTTCAAAGCGATCATAGCATCGTAGTCACCGCCCTGTGCTTTAGCCATCAACTCTTTCATAGCAGATGGGCTTTTTTGTGCGGCTGCAGCATACGACTGCACGGCAGCTTGGCGGCTGTTAGTAATGCCACCGCCGTACGCAAAGTTTTGCGGCTTTTGCATTGGGTATTGAGGACCTTGATTGAACTGTGCCATACCATCAATAGCATTATTTTGATCATCAAATCCAGTGTAGCTAGAGCCAATGCCACCACCTGCTGCGTAGTTAATTAAACCGCCTTCTTTTTTGTCGTTGTGTGATACAAGACCCTCTGAAACATACGTATGCGCTTGGTCAACATTAAATTTAACCACGCTACCTTCACCAATGTATTCCATACCAACAATGCGTTTGTTATCAGTAATACCGCGAATAACATCGCCAAGTTTAATGTGCAACATTTGTTTCCATGAGTCATCGACCATTAAAAATTTATGGGTGTCAGACACTTTTATAGTGCTGCTATCTTCAAACTTAAGCAGCAACTTTGGTTGCGTAATAATGTCTGCGGCAAGTATTTCAAAGTTTCCGTACTCAAGAGTGTCTTGATGAGGGGCGTAAACAAAATCACCAACGCAAATTTCTCCTGCTTTTTTCTGCTTGCCGTTAGCCATTAAAACTAAAACATCGGGGTCAACGCATCCGCCGCCACCGCCGCCACCGCCACCACCGCCACCGCCACCGCCACCACCGCCACCTTGGTCAGCGTTGTACCCGGCACGTTGTTGATCTTGTAATAGTTGCTGTTGCGCTGCTAAGTTCGGCATCGGTACTGGCATGGCTCGTACAGGAGCTGTAGCGTAACTACGTGTAGCTGGGTTGTATGTATAAGTAGGAAGCATACCGGGCGCAGCGGGCAAACCGCCGACAGGTGCAATAGACGCGGTAGGAGCTGCAGGAACCGGTGCATTAGGGTTTGCAGCCATGTACTCAGGAGAAGTCATGATCCCGTAAGTAATTTGATCCGGTGTTGCGTTTGCGTTTGCTGCAAAACCTGTTTGGTCTGGGGCGCGTCCTAAATATTTTTGGAACAACTGAGTCGTTGTATCGGCATTTGCTGGCAAAGGTGCAGCGGGCGCAGCAGGCGCGGGGCGCAAATGCTGAGGAACCATCGCTGCTAGTTGCGGTTGAACAACGTACTCTTGCTGTGCGCGTTGCCCCAACATGTTGTTGTAGTCCGTGACCGCTTGGGGCACTTGATTAACTGGCGCTGTGTACTGCTGTTGTGGGTTAACATACAGGGCTTGCATATTTGGCACAACAACGTTATTTGCTTGCATCGGCGGTACTTCAATGTTTCTTGCGTTTGCAGTCGCGGTGCGTGTTGCGGCTAAATAATCAGCTAATACAGGTTGTTTTTTAACTGGCGCGGTAGGTGTTGCAGCGGGATCAACAGGCACATCAGCAATACCACCCTCTGCCATGTAACGAGTACCCATGATGCCACCTTCTGCAGCCATAGGCATGAGTTGTGAACCGTAGTCACCTGAAGCAATCGGTGTTCCCGCAGTCATTGTCTGATTAAAGTACGGTGTGCCCGCACCGGTGTAGTTAGGATTGCGAGTCTGGCTATACGTGTATGGTCGAACATACCCAGCGTTGGCTGTCTGCTGTTGTTGAGCAGAGTTACCACCAAACAAATTACCACCCATAAGCGCAGGAGCCAGCGCCGCACCGATAGGCATCATGTTGCTCTTAAGGTAGTTGGTGTCAAACTTGGTAGCTTGGAACCCCTTGGTCATAGCATCCCAACCAGTGGGTGCAGTTGCCGCCGTGTTTGCCTTAGCTGCTGCGCTAATAACATCTGCTGGGTTAGCTGCCCCACTTACTGAACCCTGCAGTGACTGCAATGTTTCAGGCGACAGATTTGCAAAGTTTTCTGGAGTCAAGAAGTTAACTGCATCTGCGGCGGTGCCTGCTCCAAATGCGGTACTCGCGGCATTCCCCGCTGCTGTTACTTCCGGCACCATCGCTGCTGCGCCAGCATTCATAATTCCACCAGCCAAGCCCGCGCCACCAAACGCGCCAAGCCCTGCCATCAAGCCTTTGTTCAGGTCTTTAGTAAGGAGTGCTGTGCCACCGCCGACAATACCCGCTGCCATAAGAGGACCAACGCCGGGGATCATTGCTAAGCCCGCACCTGCAACCACAGGCAAAATAGCGTCTAAGAACCCAGCTTCAGGCAACCCCGTCTGCGGGTTAATCGACAGACTACCGCCGTGTTGTTTAGCCATGTGTTGCAGCGCACCAACTTCTTTTGGTGACATGTGCACAAGTACGGAATCGGTGCCGCGCCCTTGGGCGGCTAAATGCTGGGCTACTTTATCTAAGCTCATACTTTGACCTTTAAGACATTACCGGCGGTTGTGTCACGGTACACATCGCCAACCCGTAGGTCAGCAAGACTGGTTTGGGTCGGGAGTTTATCTATATTCAAGTTTAAACCACTTGCTGCAGAAAATCCCGGATTATCTAGCTGCGAAAAATACAGACGCAATACGTTTGTTAACTGCTCAAGGTAACGTTGCTCATACTCAACAGGAGGTGTTGGCAAGTTTGGGGATTGTGTTGTGCCGGTACTCATCAACGCCGCCCGTCATTGCGAATATCAATTCTGGGAGTTCCCAATTGCCATTGCACACCAAGTTCTCCAGACTCAATCCTAAAACTCATCTGGCGACCACGCAGACGGGTGTACACCTGCCCATCAAAAAGCTGCACGTTGTATGCCCGAACTGCTGTGTAGTTGCTTGCACTTTGCACTTCAGGAATATTTGCTACCCCATATGGCGTACCTGAGTTTTGACGGGGTTTGACCGTCATTGTGACAAACGGCTGGTCAATGTTTGAGCCGTTGAAGTTAACGTCAGGCAAGATACGCCACACAAACCCGAAGTTATGCCCGTCACCAATGTCAAAGTCAGAAGACTGAATGTAAGCCTCAATTGGCAGTGAAGTTGTGCCAGCAACGTCATTAACGTCAGACTCGTGGTACAGCACACGGTTGTTGTAATCCGTAGCCATAGGGTATTCCCTAATACCTGAATCAAGCCATGCAGTCCTTGCCATTGTGCCGTAATACCAAACTTTATCTAGGTAGTTGTAAATGACATACCTGTCGATGGTGTCTGAGTTTAATGAGCAATAGAACCACCAAATCTCGTTGTAACCCTCGTTACCGCCAGCAAACACTTGATACGACTGATTCTGGTTGATGTCCTCAAAGACATACTGACGCAGCGAACTAGCCAGCGTGTCAACACGACCTGAGTATTGGTAGAACTTACCATTGCCCATCCAGTAGGTCACGTTGTTGACTGTGTAGATTGAATTCGGTGACATGATGGAAATGTTGTCCATCAAAAGCTGGAACGACCACACATACGGTGCGCCAACATACTGCATTGAGTACAACGCCGAGTCAGTCCAGATTAAAATCTCTTGGCGAGTATTGACGTAAGTAACGATAGATGAGCCGTGCGAAAGCCCAAACTCACCCGCCTGATTGGTTGGGTCAGGAACCCAGTCGTACTGATTGGCTTGGTCTGACCAGCGTACCAGCATCGGGTTAAAGGCGGAATTAGGTGTTCCGCTTACATATGGGTTTGCACCAAAACAAATAACAAACCGTTGAATTGACGATGCTGAAATCTCAAGCGTCTTGTTTGGAACGTACTGACCAGCGTAACCTTCTGTTGTTGACAAATCATTTAGCAACTTAGCACGGGTAGTCAGCCCATCAGCACTCTTCCAATAGTAAACACCGCCGTTGCGTGGTGCAATAATTAAGTCTTGACCGTAGTTGTCGTTTGACCAGAGGCGTAACTGAGCGCCAACAGCTTGAGTAGAAGACGCACTACCCCAGCCGCCACGACCCCAGACACCCGCACCCCAGCCTGTGCCGATAACGTAAATGTCCAAACCTGTATTGATTTGATACGCAGCAATCCCAACCGTGCCGCCACCAGTGGTTACCGCACTAGTAGAAAACACGCCCGCCACATTGAATGTGTACTTATCTACAGTAATGACGTTAAAGACTTGCTGCTCAACGTTAAGCTGACCCGTTGTAAACCCGCCTGTAGCGGTTAACCCGCTAAAGGTCACAAAGTCATTTTTAACCACACCATTAGCAACATCAGTCACGGTAACCGTCGAGCAGCCTACCGCTGCGCTCGTAGCATGAGTAGCCGCAGTTGTACCGTTGTAACCCCGCACAAGCCCTGTCAGGGTGTTGGTTGACTTGCCTGTGTAGTAGATTTGCTCTGAATCAATCTTGATAATGCCCGGCGAGTTTTGGAACGACGCACCAGAAGTCAGCACCAAAGATGTTGCTGTAGCTGTGATACCGCCATTGAGCGTACTGTACGCAGTAGCCAACGGGTTGCCAGTGCTAGGAGGTACAGCGCCCAGCATGGGGTTTACGGTCTTTCTGATTGGGGTGATGTCGTAGTAACCACCACCGTACTCAATGTAATACTTTAAATTTGTGCCAACCCCAAGGTAGTTTGTACCCTCAAGGTTAATCCAGTTCCACATTGACCGAGCTGTGCCGAGATACGAACCGTTGGATAAGCGAGTCCACCCGCCGATCTTTTCAACCTGACCCGAGCGAAAACGAATGTGATCGCATTCATACCAACCACCCTCATTGGCGTAGTTAGTACCCTCACGGTTTACACCGGGTCGAAAGGTCAGTTTCTGTAATGGCATATTTAAACCTTAAGGGGAATTTCCGCCGACAGGGTATGTCGCACCCGCAGGAGCTTGTGTAAACGCTGTTTCGCCCGCTACAACATGGTTGCCAGTCCAAGGTGATTCCATGACCGGTCCGTAGCAAGAAGCAAGCATTGCGCCGTTTACAGGCTTAGCCTGTCGTTCGCATAAGAATGACCACATATTGCTCATGCCTGTTTCAGGTGTCGTGCCAACCGTAAAGCTGCGAAACACAGCGGGAACAACTGCCCAACTAGGAGCCTGTGGATAACTTGCTACAGGTGGTACACCAAAAAGCGACCAGACCTTACCTTTGGGTGCATTGCAAGAACCGCCCATTAAATCCATGTTGGCAACCGCTGCGCCTTTTAAGATCGGGCAAATAGCCACGCCTTCTTTAAATGTCTTGCCATTTACCTTAATAAGGTTGCCAGTAAGCGAGGTGCTTGAGGCTGCGCATAGGGCGTATTCACCCGTGCAAATAGCAATTGTTTGAGCTTGGATTGTAGAAACTAAGGCAGATACCCAAAACAAAATGACTGCGCTGGCTAAAGTAACAGTTGTTTTCATTACGCCACCATTGAAGATGCTTTTAGTTTAACTGCTGCAACACGATTAAGCCAGCCCGTGCCGTATACGGTGAAGGTATCAAGACTGCGATAAAAAGCTTCTTTGGCTTGGCTAAAGTCTTCAATTAACTTAACAGGGTCAGCAGCCTGCACAGCAGCCATTGTCATCGGTCCAAACCCACCGTCAGCAGGTACACCTACAGCAGTCTGTAGCAGCTTAATAGAACGCCCCGGACCGGCGTTCACGCCCATGTCAAAGACCAAATAGTCAATCCCAGAAGGCAGCTCGTCCGCCCGCACAACATCCCAGTACTTTTTCTTATACAGGGGTTCAACATCCGCAGAGGTTAACTTACGCATTTGATCGTGTGTGACCTGATGCCCAACATGTTGCTCCCAGTTGAACTGAGTCACGCCAAGCATTGTCGAACCTTTACGCCCGTCTGGTAACTTGTTACCGTTATCACGCTCGTCATCGGTGAAGCCACCTTCACTTTTGAGCATCTGTTCAAAAGCTAGTTTCCAGTTATCAATCATTTACTCATCTCCGTACTTGCTAGGTTAATTCGAGTTTTGGTTTGTGAAATGTCTTTGGGCGGTATCTTAAAACCCACCGCTATATAGCCTACAAACCTGCCTTGTTCTGGCGGTACTGAGCCACGGCACATATACGTCACGCCGTGCTTAATAGCGTACTCACCGAGTTTTGAACTTGGCACAAACGGTTCGCAGGCTACCTCGCCCTGAAACATCGTAATGACCGCTTTATTGTGTTCTGGAGTGCTTGTAAACAAGGCATTGATTGCGCCTTCAAGAGACTTCTCTCGACCTTGATTGCTCATTGCTAAGATGGTTGTGCGGCTGTTTGACTGAAGATTGACTGAGTTCACAATCACTACATCTGCGCTTAGGTCGTAAATCAAAGATTTGGCAATACCCTCGACCAACAACGGCTCTTTGAGTTCAGTCTTCTTGCTGCTGATTGCACCCAAAATAACCTGCCGTGAATCCCAAGCAAAGTATCCAGCAAACGCAACAAACGCAATCAGTACCACTGAGACCAACTTGAACGGGCTGTCCACCCACTTGATGAGGTCAACAACCTTGTCGGTAAAGTCTGGGTTTTTAACGGACGCAGGCTTTGTAACCCGCTTAACTGGCGCTCGCTTAACCGCAAGTTTTTTAGCTGCCACCATTACTTATCGCTCTTATCAGGTGTTTTGCTTTTCATGTCGATGATCTTCTCAAGCGTTCTGCCACCGAAGTAGAAGCTCATAATCAACATGCCCCATTGACCAAGCAGCTCAACATACTTGCTGTTGGTCTCAATATCAAACGCTGACAGCATGGCAAACACAAAGTAGCCTGTCAGGATCGCTATAAGGGTCATAGGGCGAATGTTTTTGGAAAGCCAAGAGTCAGACCGCATGTCGTTTTCTTGACGCTTGGTAAGCTCGCCTTGCTCTTGCATATCAGCCTGCATTTTTGCAAGCTCGCCATTCTGCTGCATCTGCATGAGTTCAAGTTGCGCTTTGGCTTTCTGCTCAGGGTCAGGAAAAAACTTGTCCAGCACCTTCATGCCAATACCAAGAATGTCCATCAGTGGAAACATGATCTACCCCGTGAATGTAATAACAAACGCTGGAACAGACGTTGCGTGAATTTCAACGTTTTGTTTTGGTACGGCTAAGTCAGCACCACAGTCTGAACACTGCGCTTTATCAAGCTCATCTTGCGTCACGTTTGCATTGCATGACGGACAGAGGATTTCAATCTTGTGTGCGGCTTCCGCATCAGTGGCTTGGTTCTCGATAATCAAAACGTTCCCCCGTAAATTGATGATAGTACCGCTGTAAAGTTTGTGCCGTTGCAGTAAACAACTTGCGTCACACCGTTGCCGATGGTCACTGCTGTGCCTGTGGTTGCGCCAATCGTAATTGGGTAGCCGCCCGTGGTGTTGTTGATGATGATGTATTGCTTGTTCACCAACGGCGCAACAACTTTTCTTGACGCAGCGTTAGTGCCAGTCACAACAAGCACAGCGTTTCGTGCCTCATCAGACAGACCGTTTAAATCGGTAAGCGTGTAATCGGCATTGGTCATCACAATGGTTACTACGCCGGTGATAGCTTGCTCAAGCAGCGTACCGAGGTTTGTGTTGGTTGTCTGGCCCCAAGTGCCGGGTTGTTCACCGTCTGCAATGAGTTCAAGCTTGAGTGATGGACTGTAGGTACTGGGCATTATTAGCTCCTATGCGGCAAGAATATCTTGCCAATCTGTTGTCTGCGCTGGCGTAATATCCGCCCAAGTTTCAGCATTCGTGTCATTGATGTCTACCCAGTTAGATGCCTGAATCGGAACGATGTCGCTCCACACAAAGAACGTACCAATCCTGCCTGTACCTACAACGCCTGTTACGAATACATCAAGATTTAAATTAACCGATACTGTACCAACACTTCCTGTTGCACTGACCCCAGTTGGGTAAATATTAGCGTCAGCATTGGTCGTAACAGAGTTTACTTGCCCTGTGCCAACAACACTTGTTGCATTTACAGTAGCTCCAGCAGTAACTGTAGCTGTGCCTAATGCTGTAGTGCCAACAACGCCTGTGACGTTAACTGTTGCACCTGCCGTGACCGTGGCTGTACCTAATACCCCAGTACCCACTACGCCGGTAAGACTAACGTTGGCATTGCCTATAACTGTGGCTGTACCTAAAACGCCTGTACCTGTCACGCCTGTGACGTTGACCGTAGCGCCAGCAGTAACCGTAGCCGTGCCTAAAACGCCTGTACCCGTGACACCTGTAACGTTAACCGTAGCACCAGCAGTAACCGTAGCCGTGCCTAAAACCCCCGTGCCAGTAACTCCAGTTACCGTAACAGAGACAGATACGCTCGATGCCCCTATATCAGCAAACGGCGCTCCCGCAATAGGGAATAGGCCAAGCATTCGTTACCTCTGTTTAAACACTGCAAAAATAGCCCACGGTATTAACCACAAACTACACAGCAGCACTACTGGCAAAAGTAGCACCGCTGCAAGGCAAGTTATTAAGCGTTGTATGTCGAGCTACTTGTAAAGGTATGGATTGTGTAGCCACCTGAGCTAGTCACCGTACCGCCTGTGCCACGCTGTGAGCCTAAGTAGCTGATGATTACGATGCCTGAGCCACCTGCGCCTCCACCTACAACTTGAGCAGTAGTATTGCGACTTCCACCGCCACCGCCACCGCCTGTGTTGGCAGTTCCAGCAACGCCGTTTGATCCTGCTGTCGGCCCCCCGCCACCGCCACCACCGTTACCGCCGCTTCCCGGTAGACACGCCGGAAAAGTTCCACGCCACGGTCCACTACCACCGCCCCCTGCGTAAAACACGGCAGAACCTGAAATGCTATTAGATACCCCTACACCACCATTACCAGCTTGTGCAGACGTTCCTGTTCCACCCACTGCACCCGCCCCGCCACCACCGCCGCCGCCCGAATCATTACCAGCAGCTGCGCCGCCAGCAAAACCTTGCCCCGAAGTTCCCGCACCGCCTATGTAGCCACCAGCCGCCCAATCACCGCCACCGCCGCCGGAACCGCCAGAAGCTCCAGCAGCTTGCGAACCGCCATAACCGCCGCCAATACTAGTAGCTATAGCGCCAAACGACGAATTTGAACCACTTACCCCATTGAAAGGGACGGTTCCTGATGCCGTTCCGCCCGCTCCACCTGCGCCAACCGTAATTGAATAAGCCGTGCCAGATGACAAAGAAGTTGTTGAAGCTAAATACCCACCCGCACCGCCGCCACCACTTAAATTAGCCCCACCACCACCACCCGCCACAACAAGGTAGTTAACCGTATACCCAGCAGGTTGACTAAATTGCAGCCACGATGACGTTGTAGCGTCATACCATTCAGGATTACCTGTTGTGGAGTTTTGGCGAATCATGCCTGACGCAGGAACAGACGGACGTTGACCCGTAGTACCTACCGGCAGTTTTAAATAGTCTGTACCTTGTACGTCGAGAGACATAATATTTCCTTAATTAAGCAACAACCAATTCTTTCCACGAAGTCGTGGCTTCGTCCCACTCATACGCTTTACCGTCAGCAGGCATAGCAACAGGCGCTTCCCATAACGCTGTGTGTGGGCTGAGTACCCATGATGCGTAGGGTTGTGGTGCGTAGAAAACGTCTGCTACGGGGTCGTAGTGATAACCAATCCCAGCATAGTTGCCACGCAATGGGCGACCTTCAGGATGTTGATTACCGTGTGTGCGGTATGAGGTCTGAATCCATTGGCCGGGGCTTGAGTCAACGAATGTCGTGAAAAATTCTGGTTCAGCAACGATGACTTGAACCACTTTTGAATCAACTACTTTAGCGAAGTGCATATGAATCTCCTAACAATGACGGGCGAATTGCCCTTGAAATTTATCTCGTGCCTCAGTAGCAACGAGGTCTGCCAACTCTAAATCTTCAAACGAACCAATGTATTTACGCTTGCCTGCAACATTAACGCTTACAACCCAATTGCGTTTCCACTCAGCGTTCTTTGTTGGCGGTTGTAAATACACATTCTTGTACGGCGATTTACTGTTTGAGTGATGCTTACGGTTCAAACAATTCTGTTGCTGGGTAGCTTCACGCAAATTTTCAATCTTGTTGTTTGCCCTATTACCATCAATATGGTCAAGCGTCTTGGGCAAATGACCATGATGCCACAGGTAAATCATGCGGTGCAATGCTTGAATTTTACCGTCAACCGACACCCGCTCATAGCGTTTTACACCCATTGCAATCACAGCAGAGCGACCATCCTTACGGCGAATCAACGCACCGTCTTGGTAGTCAAACAACTCTTTGAGCCGCTCTTGCGTGACCATGATGGTCTCCTTAATTAAGCTGTAAATGTACCGCTTGATGTGAATGTGTGAATGACGTTTCCGCCTGTGATGGTAATTGTGCCGCCTGTACCACGAGCTACTGTGCCAGCATATGCAACAACAACTATGCCTGAGCCACCTGCGCCGCCTGTGGTAGCTGCACCGCCACCGCCACCGCCCGTATTTACAGTACCCGCAGTACCCGTAGCGCCTGTAGTCCCAGCTCCGCCGCCGCCATTACCACCTGCCCCGCCACTAGTGGTAGATGCACCACCTCCACCGCCACCAGCATAATAAAGTGATGTGCCTGAAATTGTGTTTGTAACACCTACTCCACCCGCAGCACCGCCGCTACTTGACCCAGTTCCGCCCACAGCACCTGCACCCCCGCCGCCACCTGCGGGGTATACGCCCCCAAAATTACCGCCGCCATTAGTGCCTCCGGCATTGCCCTGACCAACAGTACCTGCACCGCCTGTATATGATGCACTTGAACCTGCTGCTCCACCTCCCGACCCGCCAGCAATACCATTGCCTGATCCAACATTACTTGAACCACCACCACCGCCAGTAGAAGTAGCAAAGGTCGAAAAAGAAGAATTTGTACCGCTTACACCTTGTGCTGAAAGAGTGCCGCCACTGCCCCCAGCGCCGACTGTAACTGTGTATGCAGTTCCGGGAGAAACGGACGTTCCTGATGCGGTTAACAATCCCCCTGCACCGCCACCACCACCGCCACCACCGCCGCCACCAGCTCCGCCAGCAACAACAAGATAAGTAACAGTGTATGCAGTTGAAGCAACAATCTGCCAAGCTGCACCGTTCCACACTTCCAAAACGCCAAGCGTACTATTCCACCCCAATTGCCCGTTCACAGGACTGCCGGGGCGACCGGCTGTTGTCCATGATGGTGGGCCAAACCCTGTTGTGCCGCCTACATATGCTGTCATGTTCTTTCCTTTACGCCGTATAAGTACCAGATGTGGTGAAGGTGTGGATTGTGTTGCCGCCTGAGCTAGTTACGGTTCCGCCAGTACCACGTTGTGAGCCAGCATAAGAGATGATGACTACGCCGCTGCCGCCTGCTCTAGCAATTGTGTAACCGCCACCACCACCACCACCCGTATTCGTGCCACCTGCGGTATTTGTAGTAGCAGGATATTGTGCGCCAGTTCCACCCCCGCCAGCGCCACCAGCACCTGCTGCGTTGGCTTCTGATCCTGCACCGCCGCCACCAGCATATGCAGTTGATGTACCAGAAATTGAAGATGTAGCGCCAGCACCACCAGTACCGCCAGAAGCACCAGATACACCTACAGCCCCAGAGCCACCGCCACCGCCGCCTCTTACATCCGAAGCATTATTATATAAAGCCGTTCCGCCAGCATAACCTTGCCCAAATGCCCCTGCACCACCTGCGAATGAGGGTGTTTTTGGATTACCACCACCACCTGATCCGCCGCTTGTAGCGTTGGTACTAGGAGCAGACCCTCCTGATCCGCCGCCAGTGGCTGTAACATAACCAGCTATTGAAGAATCGACCCCATTTGTTGCGGCTGCACCCCCTGCGCCAATAGTAATTGTGTAAGCTGTTCCGGGAGCAACATAAACATTTGACGCTGCTAACAAACCACCACCACCACCACCGCCACCACCACCTGATGCTCCGCCACCGCCACCTGCCACAACCAAATAACTTATTGCATATCCACCAACAGAAATCCATGAAGTTCCGTTATAAACCTCTGAAAATCCAATTGTTGTATTAAACCGTGTCTGCCCCGTCACAGGCGAAGCAGGGCGTTGAGCAGTCGTGCCAACAGGAAGTTGTGCCGCACCAGTCGCAGAGTCAGCGTTAATCAGCACACCCGCAGCGGCAGGCACAGACATTACAAAGTTTGATGCGGTGTCCACTGCGTTCAGTGTGACTGATCCGCCCGAGGGTGCGTTTAATTTAATTGAACCAGCCATATTTATCCCCAGCTTGTGCCGTTATAAACCTCGACTGAACCTGTCGTGGTATTGAATCTCATCTGCCCTGTCGCAGGTGTCGGACGCTGTGCCGTTGTGCCCGATGGCAAGAACAAACCACCAGTCGCCGAGTCTGCATACGACAACACACCATTCGCAGCCTGCACGTTCACAGACACGTTAGATGCTGTATCAACAGGGTTGACCTCAACCGTACCGAGCGCAAAGGCTTTAAGTCGCAATCCCATTAGATAATCGCCCAGACACTTCCCGAAGGAATGGTTACGACCACGCCTGCATTGATAGCTACAGGACCGGTTGTCATAGCGTTGTACCCAACAGGTAGTGTATAGCTTGCCGTTACAGTCTGCCCGTTCTGCACAAAGATTTGATCGCCACCAGCACCTGTTGCGCCGTTACCAATTGTGACTACTGTGCCTGCCGGACCTTTGACGTACATCAACCGATCAGCCGAGTTAACGGCAATCTCAGAAGTCACCATGTTGCCAGCAGACGGAACCGCACCGGGTGTTGTGCTGCTGTACGGTACTACGCTAATAAATCCGGGAGCTGCCATTTTATTTTCCTTAAACGATTGCCCAGACTGAGCCTGATGGTACGGTAACTACTACCCCCGATGCCACGGTCACAGGACCTGCACTCACAGCGTTGTAGCCAGTTGGGAAGGTGTAGCTAGTGTTGATCGTAGCGTTGCTCAACATCAAGCCGTTGCTCGCAGCAAACTCAGGGGCGTAAGCCACACCTGTAGAAGCGTCTTGGTAGACAGCTCGACCTGCAGGGTAAGTGACAAACACATTCAATGTGCCGGTAAACGATATGAATGATCCTGTAGATGACGAGAGCAAGGTTGTTCTAGCTAAAGTGCCAGTGCCTACTGTGCCAATACCAACTTCCCACGAACCCGCAGCGTTAGTGATTGTGTAGTAGCAGGTGTTGCCCGAGCCAATGCCAGCAGCAAATGTCTGATAGCCTAATACAGCACCAGCAAGCGTGAGCGTACCCGTGCCTGTCGTAGCACTTGTTTCTTGTACGCGATCCGCTAGAACTAACGCCATCTAGACCACCTATGCAATCTGAATAATAGCTGTGCCTGCTGCGGCAGTTGGGAACACAATCGTAAACGTACCAGCAGTCGATACCTTGTCAGCGCCAAAGTCCAACACAGCCACGCACTTGTTACCTTGTGTGCTGTTGTAGATCATTGCGCCACGAGCAGTAATCGTCGCTGTTGACCACGAGCTGTTTGTGAACGACAAGTAAGCTGTAGTGCCTGACGATACAGGAACAACCGACACAGCCAGCGTATTACCACCTGCGGTGTAGCCAGTACCGACAACCTCACCAGAGGTCGTGTAAGCAGTGGTCGTTGCATCAAGCGTTGCTGCTGAGGTGTACAGAGCAATCTTAAATGTGTCGGCGGCAGTTGACGCACGAACAACGCCAACCCCAAAATTGTGAATTCCGTCAAGGATTTCAACCTTAAACGATGTAGCCATTGCTTGCGTGATTGCCATAATAGGCTCCTAAAATTTATTAGATTTTACTAAATTATCAGTACAAGGTATCACTTGTAAATTCCACGGTACATGAAGACCAGAAACGGTTTTGCCACGAAGAGGAACAATGTGATCCACATGATAATCAAGCCCGCATTGACGCAAAGCTGTGCAATACTCATATGTAAAATCAATTTCAGCTTTTTGTACAGCGTTCAACCAGCTTGGAGTCCGTTTTGATTTTGTGGCTCTATATTTAGCTGTTGCAGCATTAACTTTCTGCGGGTTGTCACGAACCCAATTACTTTTTGCCAGTAATATTTTTTTGTGATCCTTAGCTTTTCGTTTTAAATAATTATTATGCGCAGAAATTGCAGCACGTTCTCGATTTTTTTCTGCCCAATTTTTTACTTTAATACGATTTAATTCTGGATTTTGTAAAACACGTTTATTAGCAGCTATACGATTACACTCAACACATTGCCTACGTTTTGCAAAACGTTCAGCGTTATGCCCATTTTTACATGGCTTGCCTGTGTAATACCGCACTAAATTATGTTGTAGCGCTTCTTCGCGTGTAGTTATTTTCATCTTGTAGGTCCCGGAATAGGCAACTTAAGTTGACCATCACGATAAGCAGAACGTCTTTCTTTTCCGTCGCCTAAGTCTTTTAGCAGCGCCATAGATTCATCATACATTTTTTGGTAGTACGCCACCATGTCTTGCTCACCCTTTTGAAAAATGACTGCTTCTCGTAAAGCGCCGTAAAGCAGTGCAGATTCAAAATTATCACCAAGCCAACTAGTGCCAGCAACTACGATAGATTCGGGGTAGTAGTAAAGGTGTAGCTCTACTTGATAATTCTGGTCAGGAGTTGGCCCAAGTATGAACGTATACGGTGCAAACTGTCCATAATACTTTGGTAAGCCTGAATCAACAGGATTGGGATACGCTTGACGAATGAAGTTAACATCTTTATCCAGAAGGAACTGTTGGTTTCCATCGCTATCCACCACCGCTAAAGAAAAGGTTGCCAGATAGTCTGTTGGCAAAGACAGATACTTATCCCCTGTCGTTACGTTACCTGTCACGTTACGACGAATAGCCGGAATCTGCACAGCATTGTAGATGCGCTCTTCAGCAAGCTGAACAAACGTTGGAATCTGAGCAACAAACACCGCCTCAGAGCTTTCGGTGTAGTTCTCAATCGCGGTAA
>Ga0209088_10000327_pt1 | contig 34584 bp, 24 predicted proteins | sample S_140625_EF_Meta_FD_187324 | JGI IMG/M metagenome (GOLD analysis project Ga0209088, IMG submission 187324) | Freshwater microbial communities from Lake Simoncouche, Canada to study carbon cycling - S_140625_EF_MetaG (SPAdes) (version 2) | ecosystem: Environmental > Aquatic > Freshwater > Lake ... | reverse complement strand
ATTAAATAATCATAATATTCTTTTTGACGCGATGGGTTTAAATATAAACTGATGGTATGCAGATTTTCTATATTCAAAGGTTTATCCATTTGAATATAGACATCACCAATTTTATTTTCCTGCATACCAACAGCAACAACTTCATGCCCAGCTTCTCTTAATCTAAGAACAGCTTCTCCCGAAACACGTCCTGGTTTTGAAGAAGCACCTAACACAAGCGTTTTTTTAAATTCTGTCATTATTTTAATAATAACAAAGGCTCCTCAAGGATAGCCTTTAGTGTTTGTAGAAATTGTGCTCCTGATGCACCATCTACAACTCTATGATCACAACTTAAGGTTACTTTCATCGTATTTCCCACAACAATTTGGCCATTCTTCACAACTGGCTTTTGTATGATTCCACCCACTGCTAAAATACAGGCATCGGGTGGATTTATAATAGCTGTAAATTCATCAATACCAAACATGCCCAGGTTTGAAATGGTAAAGGTATTTCCTTGCATTTCATCAGGTTGCAATTTCTTGTCTTTAGCTTTTCCGGCAAGCATTTTTACTTCGCCATTGATTTGAGAAAGCGTTTTTCTGTCAGCATGTTTTATTACAGGTACCAATAAACCATCTTCAACTGCAACAGCTACCCCTATATTAACTTCATGATTGTATCTGATTCTGTCACCTAACCAGGAAGCGTTAATTATCGCATGTTTTTTCAACGAAGACGCAACAGAACGAATGACCAAATCATTAAATGAAATTCTAACATCGTTATCCTGATTTAATTGCTCTCTTACAGCTATAGATCTTTCCATATCTATTTCAATAGTCAGATAAAAATGAGGCGCAGTAAATTTGCTCTCACTTAACCTTCTGGCTATGGTCTTTCGCATCTGACTTACCGTTTTATCTTCATAAGCTGATACGCCAACGGTTGTCGCAGAAATAATCTGTTGAATTGGTGCCTGAATTGTTTTTGTTGTTTCAGAAGAAGCCATTCCTCCTGGTTTAACATCAACGATGTCTTTTTTTACAATTCTACCACCTTCACCAGATCCTTGTATTTGTCCGAGATTTATTCCGGATTCTTTCGCAATGCTTTTTGCTAATGGGGATGCTTTAATACGTTGGGTTTCATTACCTTCAGCAATTGATGAATTTCCTGTATCCGATTGATTCAGGGGTGCTTCTGTTGATATAACCGGCTTAATTTCTTCTTTTGCGATTGTTGGTGTTTGACCGCCGTTTAGGGCAGATTGCCAGTCTTCTCCAGGTTGACCAATAACTGCAATAATACCATCAATGGCTACTGTTCCCTCAGGAACAGCAATATGCAGCAGCGTACCTTCTACAAATGCATCAAGTTCCATGGTTGCCTTATCGGTTTCAACCTCTGCCAGTGTTTCGCCTGGTTCTACTTTATCGCCTACCTTTTTTAACCATCCAATGATATTACCTTCTTCCATGGTGTCACTCATTCTCGGCATTCGGATAATTTCGGCCATAATAATTACCTTTTTCTATGTTATGTAAATACAGTTTGTTTTCGAACCACAAATATAAGACTTAGGAATCAAAATATTTGATTTTTAATAAAAATGCAAAAATGTTAATGTTTGTTAATAATGTTCTTTTTTTTTGTCACCATCCAACCAAATGCTATTTTTTTTTATTCTTAAATGAAATAAATCGTTACAGCTATGCTAAATAAATTTGGTCAATTAATTCTAGCCTCCTTTTTAGGTGCGGCAATAACAGTTGGAGCAACTGTTTTATTGAAAAAAGGGGAACCTTTTAATTATGTAAACTCATCAACTCCTGCTTATTTAACCAATCAAAGTGGAAATGTTGCTTCAATTCCTGTGGATGGATTTACTACTGCTGCAGACAAAGTTTTACCTGCCGTTGTTCACATTCGTTCTATAGGTAAAGCAAAAAGTAATGATAATAGTCTATTTGACATGGAGGAAATACCAGAAACTTTTCGACGATTTTTTGGTGAACCTTCTCCAAGACAACAACCTAAACAAGAAGGTACTGGTTCAGGAGTAATAATAAGTGCCGATGGTTATATAGTGACAAATAATCACGTAGTTGCTGATGCGGAGAAAATTGAAATTACCCTTCACGACAAAAGATTACTTACGGCGAAAGTGATAGGTCTCGATCCCAATACAGATGTAGCTTTAATAAAAATTGATGCTGAAAATTTACCAACATTATCTTTTGCTAATTCCGATGAATTAAAAGTTGGGGAATGGGTTGTTGCCGTTGGTAATCCATTTAATTTGGAATCTACCGTTACAGCTGGTATTATTAGTGCCATTGGTAGAAGTATTAATATTTTAGAAGGAAAAGCACCAATCGAATCTTTTATTCAAACAGATGCAGTGGTTAATCCAGGTAATTCTGGCGGTGCATTGGTCAATACGAAAGGTGATTTGATTGGAATTAATACGGCGATTGCTTCCCCAACAGGTGTTTTTGCGGGATATTCATTTGCTGTTCCAAGTAATATTGTTGCTAAAATTGTAACCGATTTAAGAGAACATGGTACCGTGCAAAGAGGATATTTAGGTGCAATTATAAGGGGTATAGATGGCCGTTATGCCCAGGAGCTTAAACTCCCTGTTAATGAAGGCGTTTATGTAGACAGTGTCCTTTCAGATGGCGCGGCTGCAAGAGCTGGAATCAAAAAAGGAGATATTATTAAAGAAATTGATGGCGTAACGATTAGTACTTCTTCTAAATTGTTAGAATTGGTTGGTCGTAAACGCCCGGGAGATGAAATGCTAATTACCGTTCTTAGAAATGGTTCAGATAAAAAAATAACGGTCACTTTAATGAATTCCTCTGGAAATACAAGTGTTGTTTCAAAAACAGAATCTTCAACGACCTTGGATCGTTTGGGTGCTACTTTTTCTGATTTGACAAAGGCAGAAAAGGATAAACTTAGAGTTCAGGGTGTTAAAATCGATAAACTTAGCGCAGGTCTTCTAAGAAGATATACAGATATTGAAGAAGGATTTATTATTACCCGTATTGACAGGCAAGACATAAATAGTGTTGTTGAATTAAAAAAAGCCCTTGAAAATAAAGAAGGGGGCCTTTTAATTGAAGGACGTTACCCAGATAGTCCAAGGAAATATTACTATGGGCTTGGTTTAGAAGAATAATCTTTCTTATCAGATTATAACCCGGAACTAATATAAATCTTAGTTCCGGGTTATTTATTTTAAATAAAGAACAATAAGTACCTTGCGCAAAATTTAGGTCTATGCAACGCGAAATTAAATCTGGAGCAATTATATTTATTTTTATCACCTTGTTGCTTGATGTCATTGGGTTAGGAATTATTATTCCCGTATTACCAGAGTTGATCATGGAATTGACAGGGGAAGGCTTAAGTGCCGCTTCTAAATATGGTGGGCTGTTAATGTTTTCCTACGCTATTATGCAGTTTTTATTCGCCCCTGTCATGGGGATGCTAAGTGATAAATATGGAAGAAGACCTGTTTTACTGGCAGCTTTAACCGGATTTGGTCTCGACTACTTGCTTCAGGGATTTGCCCCAACTTTAGGCTGGTTGTTTGCTGGTCGAATATTGGCAGGCATTACAGGGGCAAGCTTTACTACGGCTTCGGCTTATATTGCAGACATAAGTCCAGCAGAAAAAAGGGCACAAAATTTTGGGATGATTGGTGCAGCATTTGGTTTGGGATTTATCATAGGTCCTGTTTTGGGAGGTGTTTTAGGTCAGTTCGGTCCTAGAGTTCCTTTCTTCGCCGCAGCTTTTTTGACGCTTTTAAATGTCGCTTATGGTTATTTTATTTTACCTGAATCCCTTAAACCAGAAAACAGGACAGATATTCAATGGAAAAAAGCAAATCCGCTTGGTGCATTAATGAATATAAAAAATCACCCTCTGGTGCTAAAATTAGCTGGAGTCCTTTTGTTAATTTATTTGGCGGCTTACGCTACGCAAGGAACCTGGCCTTATTTTACTAAAGAAAAATTTAATTGGAATTCAGCAGAGGTTGGCTACTCTTTAGGCTTTGTAGGTGTAATGATTGCTTTGGTACAAGGTGGATTAACCAGAATTCTCATTCCAAAACTTGGTCAGGTTAAATCGGTTTTTATAGGACTTGTTTTTAATGCAGCAGGTCTCCTTGCTTTTTCCTTTGCAACTGAAGGTTGGATGATGTATGCTATTATGGTGCCCTTTGCTTTGGGTGGCCTTGCAGGTCCAGCTCTTCAAGGTATCATTTCCAATCAAGTAGCTCCAAATGAACAAGGAACATTGCAAGGTTCCTTGACTAGCTTAATGAGTCTTACTTCTATTTTTGGTCCTTTACTAATGACCAATTTATTTGGCTTTTTTACTTCTGATGCAGCACCATTTTATTTTCCGGGTGCTCCTTTTTTAGCAGGTGCTTTACTTGCTTTTGCAGGTCTTTTATTAAGCATTAATCCATTATCAAAAATGGAAACTTCTTCCCATTAAATAAAAAACCCTTGCTGTTTGCAGCAAGGGCCTCTAACCCAAACAAATAAACACAAAAACTAAATCAATATACTGAAATTTTCAAATTGTTCTACTATTTATGTTAAAAAAAACAAAATATTTATTGGATTTTGAGGTTATTTGTAATATTAAATCTAAATTATTTAATTCTTCATTGTTAAAATTGGACAATAATGTCAAAAAAAATATCTAAGGTAGATTTTTATAAACATCTCAGAATATATCTTACTTGGTGTGTCTTGTTTTTTATTATTAATAAAGTCACTTCTCCAGAAGTTAATTGGTTTATTTGGCCAATTTTGGGTTGGGGTATATCGGTTTTCATACAAGCTATTACCGTGTTTTTTCCTGTTGGAGATGAAAAATTTTTGAACAAGGCTAAACTAACTGAGGGTAATAAAGAGGAGGATTTACTGCAACTAAAACCGTTGGTACGCAAAAAATGGGCAGAGGATGATATCGTTTAATGTTATCAATTCTTTGGTTTTAGTTATCTTTGAAGAATTTTAAATGGACAACGAAATATTTTAGTTTTGAGTGATTCTTTAGTAATTATTCCAACTTATAACGAGAAGGAAAATATTACAGCAATTCTGAATGCTGTAATAGATTTAGGTAATCATTTTGATGTCTTAGTAGTTGACGATGGTTCCCCAGACGGTACTGCAGACCTTGTTCGTGCTCTTATAAATGTATTTCCTGAGCGAATTCATCTGCTGGAAAGAAATGGAAAATCTGGCTTAGGAACAGCCTATATTGCTGGTTTTAATTGGGCGATAAATAAAGAATACCAGTATATCTGTGAAATGGATGCCGATTTTTCTCATCCTCCCGCAGATTTATTGCGTTTGAGAAGTGCCTGTCTCCAAGAAGGTGCTAATGTCGCTGTTGGTTCTAGATATACAAAAGGCGGGAAAGTGAAAAACTGGCCGTTTGATAGAATTTTTATTTCTTACGGCGCATCTATTTATGTGCGATTGTTAACGGGTATGACAGTTAAAGATCCAACCGCTGGATTTGTATGTTACCAAAGAAAAGTACTTGCTACCCTCGACCTAAATAAGATTAAATTTGTGGGTTACGCCTTCCAAATTGAAATGAAATTTGCTTCTTTTCACTCTGGTTTTATCATCAAAGAGATTCCTATTACTTTCGTAGATAGAACCTTAGGAACATCAAAAATGTCAGGAAGTATTATAAAAGAAGCTGTTTTAGGTGTATTACAAATGCGGTGGCTTAGTTTTTTTAATACTTACAAAAAGGATTAATAATTTCTTTTATTTATGCCATTGGATGAACAACCCGAAAATCAATTAATAGAAGATTTCAAATACATTTGTGAACTACCAGATAAGGCAGATTATGCTAAATTAAAAGCTACTAATGACTTATTGTTAGCCATTATAGATGAAATCCTTAAGGAAGAGGTTGTTTTTTTTCAAACTATTTTTGCGAAATTTTCTTTCCTTAAGAATAAAATAGCTCTTTCCGATGAAACATCTAAATTACTTAATTACTTTAGAATACATTTTAAAAATTTAAATAATAAGGGAAATATTCAAGTGCCGGAGGTTCTAAAATTGACTAACCTGGGGCAACGTCTCATTTATTATTTGTTAGTGAACCATTATAAGTTGGATTTGAAAAATAACTTTTCTTTAAAGGAAAGTTCCGAATGGGTCAACCCCAAATTGAAAAATTCAAAATATGGTTCGATTCCTTTTTTAAAAGGTTTAATTTATCACATTGATTCAATTAATTATACCTTATTATTCAAATCTGAGGAGGATGAAGAGGAAGATTTAAATGTTGTACATTTTAATAAACTGCATTTAAATGAAGTTTATACAGATTCTTTAAATCAGTTAAACGATTTGTTTAAACTTCCCATTTCTTGTATGTTGGTTGAAGTTGACATCGATGAAAAGGGAGAATTTTATCCACTACATTTTATTTTAGAACCAGATTATCTTTTTGATGTAACGGCTATTGCAAGTTGTTTTGATCAAAAAGAGGGGAACCCGGATCAATATTTATTGAAAAAATTTATGCCCAATTCATCTAGTGAACCACTCTTACTAGGTGAAATTGCAAACTTTTTTTTAGATAAACTTATTTCAGATTCATCTTTATCGTTCGACTATCTTTTTCCCTTGGTTTTTAAAAAAAATCCTTTAAGCTTTGCCCTTATAAGTGATACTGAAGTATTGAAAATTAGGGATTCAGCGAAAAATATTTATGCTAATTTAATTAAAACGATTAAAGAGGATTTTCCAAAACAAAAAATATCTCCTGTTCATTGCTATTTAGAACCTTCCTTCTTGTCTGAAAAATTTGGCATACAAGGTCGTTTAGATTTATTGCATGAAGGAGCAGATAAGAAAGTTATCATCGAGCTTAAAAGTGGTAAAACCTTTCAAACAAATCAATATGGAATTAATATTCCTCATTTCTTTCAATTCCTTTTATATGATTTATTGATTCAGTCTGGTTCCGATAAAAATAAAGTGGCTGGTTTTGTTCTATATGCTGCTGATCCAAATAGTTTACGATTTGCACCAATTAATTTATTTGAACAACAAAGAGCCCTCGCATTAAGGAATAAATTGCTTTTTATTGAATTAAAGCTGATTTCTCTTGGTTTGCAGAAAGATATTTTAGTCACGGGCTCCCAAATATTTAATTCCTTATTTTCACAAATTTCACATGCTAAAGGATTTTTCAAAGTAGGTTTGGCGTCTTTTATATCTGCCATCAATTTAGCTACAGATATTGAGAAAAAGTATTTTTATTCGTTCACCAGTTTTATCGCCAGAGAGCATAAACTGGCAAAATCTGGTACTTATTATCTTCAGAATGGAGCAAGTGGACAGGCTTCTTTATGGTTAGAATCTATAACTGATAAACAAGAAAATTTCGATATTCTTAATCATTTAGAATTAATAGAGCTTAAAGAAAATCAAATCAGGTTTGTTAAAACGGAAATTTCAGCTCAGAGAGCAAATTTCAGGGTGGGGGATACCCTGATTTTATATCCAAGTAATAATGAAGAGAAGTTTAATTCTAAATTTCAATTATTTAGAGCCTATCTAATCGCTGTTGAATCAGATGAAATAATTGTTTCTCTTGCTTTTCCTCAACATGATGACTCATTTTTCAGGCAATTTACTTTCTGGAATCTGGAACATGATTTTTATGATTCATTTCATCCTTTTGATCAATCTTTATTTTCTTTTTTACAAGCTAACATTGAAAAGAGAAATCTATTTTTAGGCTTGCAACCACCATCAAAAAATGAACAAAATGAGCTGGTTATAGATGCATTCTATTTGTCAAAAATGACGGACGAGCAATCTTTTTTACTCAAATCTATTATAAACTCTAAAGATTATTTTTTATTGTGGGGTCCTCCAGGTACGGGGAAGACCAGTGTCATGATTAGAAATTTAGTGGCACATTATTATTACACGACGGACGAAAGTATTTTACTTTTAGCTTTTACAAACCGTGCAGTGGACGAAATCTGTGAAGCGATAGAATCTATAGGTGATGATTTCGAGAATAATTATCTTCGAATTGGGCAGATGCAGTCATCTTCCCCAAAATACAGGAAGAATATTTTGAAATCTAAATGTGAGCACATTAATAGTAGAAAGGTTTTGTTAAAATTATTGAAGGATACAAGAATTTTCATTAGTACCTTATCATCTATTCAAAAGAATTTAGACATACTTTCTATTAAAAAATTTAGCAGGATAATCGTTGATGAGGCTTCTCAGTTATCTGATCCCTCTTTGGCAGGAATATTAACGCAAGTTCCACATTTCTTGTTAATTGGGGATCATAATCAACTACCTGGTGTTGTTTTACAGCCTTCAGAACAAAGTATTATCAGTGATAAAGAAATGGTAGAAATTGGTTTTTATGATTTACGCGAATCTGTTTTTGAAAGAATGATTCGACGTGTCGAAAATAGGCGTTGGATATGGGCCATTGGTCGGTTGAGCTATCAAGGTAGGATGCACCAGGAAATTATGTCTTTTCCCAGTTTACATTTTTATGAAAATAGACTTAATATTTTACCCGTTTATACGGATAACCATAAAAATCTGATTCACCCGCTTCCTTTTTTAGAGAAGGAAACAGATTCAAAAATTGGAAAAATGATTAATTCCCAAAGGGTATGTTTTTTTTCAACTGAAATTGATTTATCTGATGGAAGTGGGAAAAGTAATCAATTTGAAGCCAGGATGATTGTCCAAATTATTCAGTTTTTCCATCAATATTACAAGGAACAGCAAATATCTCTGGAAGATTCGGACATTGGAATCATAACGCCATATAGAGCGCAGATTGCTTGTATTAAAGAGCATCTTGCAGAAAGTGGATTAGATGCATCTCATTATACGGTCGACACAGTAGAGAGGTATCAGGGAAGTGCCAGGTCAATAATAATTTATTCCCCATGCCTCAATTATCCAAGACAATTAAATACGTTGATTTCAAAAAACAGAGAGGGTGTGGATAGAAAGCTTAATGTAGCGATTACAAGAGCAAGATCTCATTTTATTATGGTTGGAAATCCAGATTTATTAAAAAAATCAATGCATTATTTTAGTTTGATGAAATATGCGGGTTATACTCCATAAAAAAAGGGGTTAGGTAAAAAATACCTAACCCCTTTTAAAGAGAATAAATTAATTATTTATCCCACCAAACTTTACCGTCGTTAGTGTCACCACCTGATATTTTTCCAACCGCTGCCTGATAGTTGGTACCATTTAAGGTAGCCTCAGTAGAAGGGTAAATATATCTTCTGATAATTTGCTTAGATGAATTGATTGCAAATGGCGTTGGCTTTAGCGCTGGAGAACCAGTTCTTCTCCATTCAGACCATCCTTGTAAACCGTCAGGATAGAAAGTAAACCATCTTTGTGTACGAATTTTATCCAGATTACCTGCATTATCACCAGCCTTAAACGCAACTAAAGCACCAGTGTTATAAGTGTCATAAGATGCCTGCGTAAATACTTTCCAATATTCCATAGAAAGTTTTATTCCATCCTTGTATAGTTGTTCAGCGCTTTCAGTTGTCCAACCCATTGATGCAGCTTCTGCACGGGCAAGCGTAACATCTGCAGCTGTTAAAATAGCTAAAGGTGTTGCTGCAGCTCTAAAAGCAGGTGATAACACAAAGGACCAGGTAGGATTTGCATTGGTGAATTGAATGGCTTGTTCTCTCGGAAGTCCATAAGGAATTCCTGTGATTTTACCTGTCTTGTCTGCTGCGGCAAAATTATTAATTCTTGGATCACTTCTTTCGTTCAACATTTTTACCATTATTTCACTAATGGCTTGATCTTGACGAGTTAAATAAGCAGCATACCATGGATTGTTAAAGTTACCACCTGGATAATTCAACATGGTATTATCAGCATTCGCAGTAATAACACCTCCATCAGCTGCTAATGCAGCTTTAGCTTGAGTTGCACCTGCAGCAGCATCAGCTTTTGATAAGCGGACAGCAAGAACCAAACGAAGTGAATTAGCAAATTTTTTCCAGCGGGTAATGTTTCCACTAAATAGAATATCTCCTTTTGCTGCAACCCCACCATCAAATTGCTTTACAGCCTCATCTAACTCCTTAAAAAGGCCGTTATATACTGTTTGCTGACTATCATAAACAGGCTTTACTTCACCAGTTAAAGCCTGAGTATAAGGAATATCACCAAAATAATCAGTTAATCTTGCAAAATAAAATGCTTTCAAAATACGCGATACGGCGATTTGGTTCGCATTAGAACCTTGTACTAATGCAGCAGTTTTTAAATCTGCATTCGTATTATTTATAATGACATTTTCTAGGTCATAAAGTACACCTGAATAGCTGCCAAATCCTCCTTCTGTTCTGGAGTATAAAGAACCATCTGTATATTGGGATTGCGCAAAATATTGGCAATACAAACCTTCAGTTATAAATGCTGCTCCCATTCCTGAAATGGCATTGGTTATTAAAGCGGCAGTTACCGGCTTGTTCGTTCTATTTGGATCGACATTAGTGTCTCCAAAATCAGTAAAACTATCACAAGCTGGAAAAAATCCTATAGATGCTAAAAGCATCAAAAGGAAAAATATAGATTTATTATTTCGTTTCATATTTCTTTTTATTAGAATTGTAGTTTAAGGTTAAATCCAATACTGCGTGTACCAGGGAACTGACCATTTTCACCAAATGTACTGGAAAGTTCACTTGGATCAAAATCGCGATTTTTCGCATAAATCAATAAAGGATTTCTGGCTACTAAAGAAATAGTTGCAGCTTGTAGGAATTTACCGAAAGTAGTATTGGCAACCGGAATGCTATATCCAAGACTAACTTCTCTTAATTTTACATAAGAAAGGTCAAATAAATGATCTTCAGCAATACCTCTATTTACAAATTGGTGGAAATAGTTAAAGCCATCAGCATACATAGATACTGGTTCTCCTGCTGCATTTACGCCTTCTACTTTAACACCACCACCAGCACTTACATCATCGCGAACGTTGTTTCCTTTGTCATTAAGTGCTCCAGTTGCAGCAAATAAACCTGAGAATTTACCCCATGCATCAGACAAAGAATAATATTTTCCGCCAAAAGAATAATCAATATTGAAGTTGAAAGAGAAATTTTTGTAAGTCAACTGACTAACAAATCCTCCTGTTACATCAGGTAAAACACTACCTAAATATTGGTTAGGAACTGCTGTATATAAACCATCTTTGTCTAAGACAGCTCTTCCTTGCGCATCACGCTTAATAGCACCACCACGTAATTGTCCCCATTTTTGACCCACTACATTTACCTGGCGAACGCCGAATCCTGTAAATGCACTATTTACACCAACTAATTGTTCTGTAATTCCAGCTGTAAGTTCTTTAACTTCATTATCAATATTGGCAAAGTTCAAGTTTACATTCCAATTTAAATCTCTTGTTTTGATTGGATTTAAATCTAAAGCTATTTCAACTCCCCAACGATCTATTCTACCAGCATTAATCAATTTACTGGAGAACCCACTCGCTGCAGTAATAGGAATACTTAAAATTTCGTTGATTTTCTTTTCTTTGAAATAAGTTGCACTTAAGCCTACTCTATTGTTAAAGAATTTCAAATCTGTACCTAATTCTAAAGCTGAAGATAAGGATGGTTTAATACCCGCATCAATTAATCCGTCAGGCGTTGCCATTAAGAAGTTTCCAGCTGTCCACTGATTTGCATTTAATCCGTAGAATAAATCTAGCTGATAAGCACCTAAATCAGATCCTACTTGAGCAACCGAGGCACGCACTTTACCAAAACTTAAGAAAGGAAGGGCATCAGCTGTTAATTCACTAAATACAAAACTAGTACCTAAACTTGGATAAAAATAGCTGTTTGCACTTGCAGGTAGCGCTGAGCTCCAGTCATTTCTTGCTGACCAGTCTAGGTATAATAAGCTTTTATAACCAAAAGAACCTCTGGCATATACAGAATTTACCTGCTTCAAAGATCTGCTTTCTGTCGGTGATTGAGCAACTTTTGAATTTCCAACTGTAAATAAATCAGGAACGTTTAATCCTTGTGAAGTTCCACCAGCTATAGATTTAGCCTTTTCAATTCTCATGTTCACACCACCATTTGCTTCTACGCTGATATCACCAAATTTATCAGCATAAGTTGCAATAGCCTCGTAATTGTCCTCTTTGAAATAGGTTAATTGTGTTGCATAAGCATTGAAATAACCCGTTTGTAAACCTGATAATTGAATAATATTATTCAATTTATCTTCATAATCTGTCTGATACTCATTTCTACGAATATATCCAGTTATTTTGAATTTGTCACTTAATTTAGCCGTTAAGTTCACATCACCAAATAATCTACGTGTATTGGTAACGATATTTCTGTTGTTGAAATAATCATAAGGGTTATACCAGTAATTTGCAGCATAAAAGTTTCTTGGACTTGTGTTATATTTTGGTACATTGAAGTGATTCCAACTGGCTAAATAACCTTCAGGTGATGTCATTCCTGAAAGTTCTTTCATTTTTTTGAAATCTAAATCACGGTGAAACCAAGAGTTGAAAGAACCTGATGAATTATTAGAATAACCATCAGAAAATTCTCCTGTTATTTTGTTGGTAACGTAATTTATATTAGCGCCAATCGTTATATATTTTCCTAGATTAACATTCGTATTTGTAGCTACGGTGTATTTGTCAGATCCAGAGTTTGGTATCATTCCTTTGGCACCTTGATTTGACAAAGAAACACGAAGGTTGTAATTATCCCCTCCTGTTTTAAAGTTTATGTTATTCAAGGTTGTAATACCTGTTTTATAGAAATCGCGGATATTGTTCGGCTGACCTTCCAACTTCGCTGTTTGCATATAATAAGGATTTTTATCACTTTTATACCAGCTATACCAAGGTATATACTCTTGTCCGGTCATTTTAGGACCCCAGCTTGCATCATCTTCGTAATCATGGTAGAATTTTCCATCTAATGCTTTCCAATCAGCTGGCATACCAGCATTCCAGGTGAATTTAATTAAATCAGATTCTCCCCCTCCAGCATGAGTATTCTGATATTCAGGTAGGATGTATACCTTATCAAAGAAAGTACTTTGATTTACTTCTACACCAATTCCTTTACCTTTATTACCTTTCTTTGTTGTTACTACGATAACACCTGCGTCACCACGCTGACCATATATTGCGGTTGCATTTGGTCCTTTCAAAACAGTCACACTCTCAACATCATCCATGTTGAAGTCAAAAGAGTTTGTTACCGGAGTACCATCAATAACATACAATGGGCCTTTATCTGATAAAGAACCAGCACCACGGATACGGATTGAAGCGCCTGAATTTAACTTCATAGAAGATTGGCTACGAACCTGTACACCAGCAATTTTACCTGCTAAGGCGTTGTTGATATTGGTTTGGCGAATGATAGTTAATTGTTCACTACCAATTTGTTGTGCCGCATACGTCAATGATTTTTCAGAACGTTTGATACCCAAAGCAGTAACAACGGCTTCTTCAAGTAAAATACCTTCCTCTAAAGTTACATCCACAATGTTTGTTGTACCTAAGTTTACTTCAACTGTGTTGAAACCAGTATAACTAAATACTAAAACGGTGGAGCCTGCAGGTACATTGATGGAATACTTTCCATCAATATCTGATACAGTACCTCCTGTGGAACCTTTAACGAGAACACTCGCGCCGATAAGACCCTCGCCCTTAGCGTCTGTTACTTTTCCACTTATGGAACGCTGAGCCTGTGCCAGACTAAACACCCCAAGAAAAAGCAATAATGTAAGTAAATGTTTTTTCATAAGAGAATAATGTGTTGATAAATAAAATATTTTAGATATAACATCGAATATACCTGATTAAATTTAAAAATAATCTTATTGGCAGGTTTTTTTAACAAAACCCTTTAAATAATAGTATTACTATTATTTTAGAATCAAGGTATGTTCAACCATTTATGTACTTGTACGCTCATCTTCCACTTTGGATTTTTTAAACAATAGTTTAAGGTTTCCTGCTCATTAATCTTAATATTATCTCCATCCATAGGTTGTAAATAAAAGTGATCAAATGCCAGATGTTCAAAATTTTCTGGCAGAGCATCTATTTGAGGGTAAACAAGTTTGAGTTCATTTCCTTTGGTAAGGATTAATCTTGAGGTCGATTTTGGACTCACGCATACCCAATCGATCCCTGACACGATTTGCATGGTTCCATTGGTTTCTACTGCAATCTCAAAACCATATTTTTTTACAGCGGTAATAAATGTTTCATCCATTTGCAATAGAGGTTCTCCTCCTGTACAGACCAGGAAAGGTTTTCCCTTTGATAAATCTGGCCAACAAGAGGCTATTTTCATCGCTACATGTTCAGCATCGGGATAGGTTGCGCCATTTAACCCGTCTGTACCTCTAAAATCGGTGTCACAAAATTTACAAACTGCCTCTGATCTGTCTTCTTCTCTTCCGCTCCACAGGTTGCAACCTGAAAATCGACAAAATACTGCCGGACGACCTGTCATTGCTCCTTCCCCTTGAAGGGTGTAAAATATTTCTTTGATATGGTATCCCACTTTGATTTATTTTTGCACAATAAAAGAATAATTTTTAATTCTTTAGATATAACTTTAATATTGTGCTAATTTTATAATACTGAGCATGCAATTTCTTTTTCCTTTTTTCTTGTGGGGCTTGTTAGGTTTGTCAATACCTATCCTAATTCACCTTTTTCATTTTAGGCGATTCAAAAAGGTCTATTTCAGTAACGTTCGTTTATTGCAATCGATAAAAGAAGAAAAGCAAAATCGTTCTAAAGTAAAGAAAAGAATCATCTTAATGTTGAGAATGCTGGCATTTGCTGCGCTCATATTTGCTTTTGCACAACCTTTTATTCCTACAGGTAAATTAGCGGTTAAAGGGGTTAAATACATTTCTATCTATATAGACAATAGTTTTAGTATGCAGGGGGTTGCCAGAGATGCACCATTATTTGAATTGGCAAAGTCCCGAGCCAGAGATATAGTGCTGGGTTTCGGAAGAGAAGACAAATTTTATGTTATCTCCAATGCCTCAAATTCCTGGAATGGAAAGTTCCTTGCCAGAGAAGATGCCCTGGAATTAATGGAGGAAATTCAGATTTCACCCGCAGTTTTTTCTCTTCAATCTATCTTGGATAAACAAAAATTAGCCTTAAAAAATGTAAAAGCTCAGAATGGATTTATTTATCACGTTTCTGATTTTCAACGTGGAATTTCAAATTATTCAATGCTTCAGGATAGCCTTTATTCTTTAGCCTTAATTCCTATTGAGGCGGTTGAACAAAATAATATTTCAATTGATTCTGTTTGGTTTGATTCTCCCGTCAGATTGTGGAAAGAGAAAATTCCTCTTATTATTCAAACAAGAAACCGAGGAGCTGTAAATGCTGAAAATATTAGACTTTCACTTCAGTTTGATGGTCAAAACAGACCTTTAGGTACCTTAAATATTGCCTCCGGAGAATCAAGATTAGATACGGTTTTCCTTAATCTGGACAAAATAGGCTGGCAACTGGCGACCGTAAGTATCACTGATTATCCTATTCAATTCGATGATAAATATTTTGTTTCTTTTCAAGTTATTCCAACTATTGAGGTATTAGTCCTTGCCAAAGAAAAACCAAATGATGCCTTTGTCGCAGCATTTTCAGGAATGTCCGCTTTCAAAATATCCTATCAGCCATCAGATAAAATATCTTATGAAAATTGGGAGAAATTTGATTTGATTATTTTGGATGAATTATCAGAACTAAGTTCAGGATTAGCTTCCTCTCTTTCAACTTATTTGGAATCAGGAAATAATGTGCTGTTTTTCCCGAATCAAAATCCTCAGTTGGCTGATTATAACTCATTTTTTCAAAAATTGCAAATTTCGCAAGTCTTAAATTTCAACCAATCAGATAGAGAAGTAGGGGAAATTGATTTAGCCTCATTTCCTTTTAAAGAGGTTTATGAAGTGACTAAATCAGCCATGAAATTACCCCAAACTAAAGGGAATTTTATTTTTGGAAATAGCTCAGCTTTTGGTGAACAGAAATTGCTTACCTATCGCGATGGTTCATCCTATCTCAGTGCATTTAACATAAATGGAGGGACTTTTTACAGGTCTTCAGCACCGCTAAATGTGGAATTTAACTCTCTCGTAAATCAAAGTGACATTTTTATTCCTCTTTTATATAAGTTAGGCATTGCAGGAGGGGGGAATCAAACTATTTCTTACATAGCAGGAAAAGAGGAGCAGTTTAATTTTGCAGTAAAAGCGTTATCCAATGATAAGGTATTTAAAATCAAGGGGGCAAATGGTGAATTTATACCTGCTCAGCGATTTTTAGGTCAAAGTTTAAATATTTCTTTCAATGGACAATTAAAGGAAGCCGGGCACTATCAGGTTTTAGATGATCAAAATACGGTTGCGTATGAGTTTGCTTTTAATTTTAATAGACTTGAATCTGATTTATCCTATTTTTCCTTCCAGGAGTTAAATAATAAACTGGGAAATTATTTTAAAATATACTCACCTGGAGAAGCGTCAATTCTTTCTTCAAATGTTTCAGAGCAAAATCAAGGAATAACTTTATGGCGATATTTTTTAATCGCTGCGTTAATATTTTTACTTTTGGAAACATTTATTCTTAGATGGTGGAAATAATGCACGTTTTAAATGCTAAATAATATTAAAAAATCAGGGTGGTTATTATTGTTTTGCATGATTGCTATTTCTTTAACTGCTTACCGATGGCGGGAATGGATTTATCTACCTTCACATTATGTAGTTGAGCCCTATGGCGATGGTATAAAAAGTTATCTTGTTCCCCTTTATCATATTAAATTTGATTCATTTTACAACCACTTCGAGGGAATGAATTTTCCTTTTGGAGAAAATATTGTAGCTGCTGATGGCATGGCTACTTTGTCATTTCCTTTAAAATGGTTGTATAATAATGGGGTGGATTTTACTATTTATTGGCCAAAAATTATCCATTTTGCACTACTAATTAGTTTCTTGATAGGTATTTTATTTTTATATAAAATAGGAATGCTACTCGGTTTGTCTGCATTTCTATCAGGCGCCATAGCTGTAGCCGTAGCCTTTTTATCTCCTCAATTATTAAGAATGGAGGCTCATTTGGGTTTAGCCCATCTTGCATTTATTCCAGGACTTATTTATTATTGGTTGGCTTATAGTAAAAAACCATTTTTTGAAACCCTTGTCCCCATCATTTTTTTAACTATAATAGCAGCTGGTATTCATTTTTATTATGTAGCTTTTATTCTTTCATTTTCATTGATTTTTGCCTCAATCTGGTATGTATTGCCTGTTAAAAAACCACCCTTTCCTGTTTTTATCATGCATATTTCTGGCGCTGTCTTACTGCCTTTTGCCATACTCTATTATTGGGTGAATGGGGGTGAACAACCTCTCGACCGTTGTCCACAGCCTTGGGGGTTTTTTCAATTTAATGCCACGCCAAATGGATTACTTTTTTCTCCCGATATTCCTTTTTGGCGTTGGTTTGATATAAATATATTTCCGTTACATTGGGAAAAATTTACGGATATCGAACGCTATAATTACCTAGGTTTATCTTTTCTTTTTTTTAGTACAGTTCTTTGTATTATTTTTCTCATGCCTAAACAAAGGAGATTTTTTTTTAGTTTATTCACAGAAAAGGATTTAGGGATATTTACATTGTTACTTTCCTCTATTGTCTTATTGCTTATTTCCTTCGGCTTACCTTTTGTTATAAAAGGGATGGAAGGATTCTTATCGTGGACTGGTCCTTTTAGGCAATTTAGATCGGTAGGAAGGTTTTCATGGGTTTTTTATTATTCGATTCATCTTGTTTTAGCCATATCCATTTATCGATTTTTCAAAGATAAAAAAAGTTCCATTCTGGTTTGGAGTATCTATTTTTCCTTAATGTCCATCGATTTAATTCATTATCATAGAAGGTTGAATTTTGGCCTTGATCCAATTCCTGAGTTAGAAGCAGGAAGAAAACAAAGTTTTTTGACGGGGATTCATGGTTATAATTTTCAATCTATTTTGACGATTCCTTATTTTAATCTTGGATCTGATCAATTTTGGATAGAGCCGGAGGGATTTATTTTGCAACAATCCCTTTTGTTGTCTGCTAAAATAGGATTACCTTCAAATAGTGCAATGCTTACCCGAACTTCGAGGTCTCAAACCATTCAACAATTACAATGGATGAGTGAAACATACAGATATCCATCAATATTAAAAAAATTAACGAATCAAAAACCATTCTTATTGATGGTTGATAAATATTTACTTGGAAACGAATCGGGTAAGCGTTATGAACATCTTTTAAAGTATGCCACTATACTTCATGATGAAGAAAGATTGGCCATTTATTCATTGCCTTTTAACGCGTTTAGTAAATTAATTGCTTCTAAAAACAAAGAGGTAAAAAACCTTGCATCTTACATTAATATTGACAATTCAGCATCCTATTATTCAAAGGAAAATGAACGTTTTATTGCTTTTAATTGGGATAATGAAAAGAATCATGCATTAAAATATGAAGGTTCTGGTTCTCATAAATCATCCTTGAATAAAAACGAAATTATATTTAAAGGCACGATGCCAAAAGAGGGTTTAAAAGGTAAATGGTTGCTTTCTCTTTGGCTTTTTATTAATGAAGATAAACGCAGTACGACCCAGTTTACCATTACTGAGCTGTCAAAAACCGGGATTAAATATGAGGAGGTATTTCCTGCTCATCCTTTTTTGAATGTCTTTGATGAGAATGGTTGGGCGTTGACTGAAATTCCATGGACATTACATGATATTGGCAGCCAAATTATTATAAAAGTTAATAATCCTGATATTCCTAAGGAACATTTATTTTTGGATGAGCTATTAATTAGGCCTGAAAATGCCGTGCTGATAAAAAAAGATGAGCGTTTTATATGGATTAATAATCGGCGTTATCCTATATCAAAAGAATAATTTTTTAAAAATGACTTGGTTATTTAAAAATATTACCATTGTTGATCATGTTTCAACTGCACTTCCTTCTCCCGTTGATATGTTGATTCAGGAGGGAAGAATTATTAAAATTGGGCGTAATTTAAGTTACCCACAGGCAGAAATAATTGAGTTGGAAGACCTTCATGTTTCTATTGGGTGGATGGATATTGGCGCATCTCATGGTGATCCCGGCGCTGAGTATCGAGAAGATCTCCAATCTTTAAGAGCTGTTGCTGCAGCTGGTGGTTTTACGGCGTTGGCTCCATGGGCTGATACAGATCCTTGCGCAGATCATAAGGCGGCCATACATTATTTGCTCCATGGAAATGAAACAAGTCCTGTGGAAATTTTACCCATAGCTTCATTAAGCGAAAAAGGGGAGGGGAAAGAAATGGCTGATCTTATGGATCTCCATACAGCTGGTGCTATTTGTTTTTCTGATGGAATGAAACCCATTAAAAACGCAGGATTATTTTACCGGTCATTGAATTATTTAAATGCTTTTTCAGGAACTTGTATTCATTTTCCTATGGATTTCAATTTGGTATCAGAAGGACAAATTCATGAGGGTAAATGGAGTACCATGTTAGGTCTTCCAGGAATACCAGATGTAGCGGAAGATCTGATGGTTAAAAGAGATCTTTCCATCCTAAACTATACAGATAGCAAACTTATTCTTTGGGGAATTAGCTCAAAACTAGCTTTAGATACACTTCTGAGTGAAGATAAATTAAATCGTTCTGTTTTCGCAGCTGTTCCTGTTTTCAATCTTTTATTCACCGATGAAAATGTGGCATCATTTGATACTAACTTTAAAATGATGCCTCCTTTGAGGTCAGAAACAGATAAACAAGCACTGAGAAAAGCTGTTTTAGATGGTGATATTCAAATAATTAGTTCTAATCATTCCCCTTGGGAATTAGATCATAAAAATCTGGAGTTTCCTTATGCAGCCTTTGGATCAATTTCATTGCAACACGTTTTTTCTTGTCTTCGGACGCATTTTCAAGAACTATCCCTGTCTAAATTAATTGAGATTTTGGCCTATCATCCAAGACGAATTCTTAATGTTGATACACCGGTTATTATGGAGGGGGCTCCGGCAAATCTTACCTTTTTTTCGCCCCATCGACAGGTTATAATATCAAAAAAGGCAAATAAATCATTGAGTGAAAATTCACCATTGTGGAATGAGAATATGACGGGAAAGGTTTATGGCGTTTATAACAAGGGTAAACTTAGTCTGTTTAATGATAATCTTTCTGTCTAATTTTAATATCTTTGGAAAAAAAATTTGATCATGGAAAATTCTATTGCAAATCCTCTTTCTTTTTCTGTCAAATGGCCTTACGCCTTTAGGTTTGGAATTTTGGCAGGTTTATTAACTATAGGGGTTACGCTTATGGGGTATCTTTTTGCTGGCGATTCCGTTTCATTTCAACAGCAAGGTTTATTTTCTTTTGGTTCTTTTATATTGGTTTTTTTATTAGCCTATCAGGCAATAAAGTCCTACAGGAATGAACAGCTTGGTGGGTATATACATTTCAAAGATTCTTTTCAGGTAGCTGTAATCATTGGTGCTATTTGTGGATTCTTAGGTTCACTTTTCAACTTGATATACCTGACTTATGTAGATGCCAGTTTTATTGATATTATGATGAGACAAATGGAGGAAATGTATTTAACGATGGGTATGAATGAAGGTCAGGTGGAACAAGCTATGGTTAAATTAAAGGAGGGATTTTCAACGGCAAGTCTGGCTAAAGGATTAATTACAGGTCCAATTATTTACGGATTAATTATTGGTTTAATTGGTGGAATTATTGGAAGAAAGAAAAACCGTATTCCAGAAAGTGGCTTTTAAACAAATGGTGAAAATTAATTTTTTTAAACCTGCCAATCTTGGTCTTTTATCTGGCTTGGTAACCTGTATATATTTTCTGATTTTCTATGTTATAGACAAACAGTTATTTTTTAATCCATTGGTATTTTGGGGAAGTTTCCTCATTTTGTTTGCTTCGTTTGGTGCTGTCATTTTTCATCATCAAACGTTACCATTTTCATTTATTATTGCATTAAGAAATTTCTTTTATTTATTTTTTTTGAATTCAGCTTTTTATAATGTTTTATATTTTGTAATGACTAATTATATAGATGTTCAATTAATTAATATTCAATATAATGTAATAAAAAATGGCTTAGAATCCAGTGCTTTACTATCTGGAACGGAACAGCAGAATGCTTGGAAAATTTCAAAGGATGAACTTTCAAATAATTTAAAACCTGGTACCATTTTCTTTAGTTTTATACAGGGTTTACCAGCGGGATTTATTTTATCTATGCTTTCCGCTTATTTATTTAAAAAAGAATAATATGAATTACTTACTCGATATTTCTGTGGTTGTTCCTTTATACAATGAGGATGAATCGTTAGTTGAATTGATTCAATGGATAAACAAGGTCATGGGAGAAAATGGATTTTCCTATGAGGTTATCTTGGTTGATGATGGAAGTACGGATGCTTCCTGGGCGGTAGTGGAATCTTTACATCAGCAATATTCTTCTGTAAAGGGTATTAGGTTTAGAAGGAATTATGGTAAATCTGCAGCTTTACATTCTGCTTTTCAAAAAGTTGTCGGTAGGGTAGTAATCACCATGGATGCAGATTTACAAGATAGTCCAGATGAAATTCCTGGTTTATATAAAATGATTACTGAGGAGAAGTTCGATTTGGTTTCAGGTTGGAAGAAAAAAAGACATGATCCGCTTGGTAAAACAATTCCCTCTAAATTTTTTAACTGGGTGACCAGACGTATTTCAAAGATTGAACTAAATGACTTTAATTGTGGTCTTAAAGCGTACCGCCTGGAAGTTGTTAAAGCTATTGAAGTTTATGGTGAAATGCACAGATATATTCCTCTTCTGGCAAAATGGGCAGGATTTTATAAATTAGGGGAAAAAGTGGTGGAACACCGCGCAAGAAAATTTGGTGTTTCTAAATTTGGCTTTGAACGTTTCCTAAACGGGTTTTTAGATTTACTGTCCATTACTTTTATGGGAAAATTTTCAAAAAGTCCCATGCACTTCTTTGGCTCTTTAGGAACCTTACTTTTTGGCATCGGATTTATTTCTGCGGCATATCTTGGTATAAGGAAATTAATTTATATGTACCAAGGTTATTTACTTATGAAATTAACGGACAATCCATTCTTTTATTTAAGCCTTACTTGTATGGTATTAGGAACACAACTTTTTTTGGCCGGCTTCATTTCTGAACTCATTTCCAGAAACTCTGGGAGATCTAATGAGTACGGAGTCTTAAAAATGGTTGGAATTATGGAGGATGAATCAGAGGTTAAATAAATATAACCTCTGTTGCACCATGACCATATCTTGGGTGAAATTCATTTTTGAAGGTTAATACACGGGTATTCCTGATCAGGCTAGCCGTAATTAAATTTCTTAAATGACCTTTTCCAATGCCATGTATAATAAATACTCTGTCAACTCCTTGACGCACTGCTTCTTCTATATATGCCTCAAATTGTTTCATCTGTAGTTGTAATATTTGAGAATTGGAAATCTTATTATTTTCAGTTGTAAGGCTTTCAACATGTAAATCGAGCTCTATACTAAATTCAGATTTTGTTCTTACAGCATGCGTTGCGTTTTGATGATGTTCTTTTTTTATAGTTAATGGTTTAGCATTCTCTAAAGTATATTCTTTAAGAGTGGCATGATCTGATTTAAAGCTATTTTCAAATCCAGCAGATTTTTCCAAAAGAACAAATAAATGGGCTGGTTGATTTATAATGGGTGCAGTTTGTTTATGGTTAAAAAATGTTTTTGCCTTTAACTTCATCTTTTTTTCGATTTCTGGCCCAGGTCCTTCTGTTGAAATTCTATTAAAAATGGTGGTTAATTCTGGAGATTCATTTAAATAATCAATTTCAAAAACAGGTAACTTGTAAAAAGACATACTGTCTAGCTTGCCATCATATTGCCAGGCTTTAAATAATTTTAGATGTAATCGAATTTCAAAGCTGTAATCATAAGGGGTATCATTGATTAAATAGGCCTGTAATTTATCGGTTGCTTCATTTTTTTTATCTAAAATTGGAACAAATGCTATCTGTATTCCATGACTATGTAAAATAGTGTAAGTTAATTTTTGTGGTTCAAATTGCTTAACCTCTTCTTTCTTTAATGCTGATTTTATTGGTTCTGATTTTTTTGAGGAGCTTGAATTAAAGGGTTCAATATCTTCTATAAACGCAGGTATTTCTAACTGATCTGCATCTAATTTAATTAAAACTAAATCTGAATCAAGAATATTAAGAATGACTCCAGTATCATTTGAATGAATAAATGAAACCTTTACCCCTTTTTTGCACCAATCCATAAGTTTTTTCTCAAAAGTAACCTAAAAATTGGGTAAAGACAAATGGTTCTGAAGTATTTCTTATAGGAGCAATTCACAATTATATTTTGCAGCGCGAAGTTCATTCTCTGCATGGGCATCTTTTAGTTTTAGTGAAATGTCAATGCCTAAAGAGTAAACTTCAATGGCTTTTTCAGTTTGGTCCAATTCCTCCAATAGTTTCCCCCAATGATAATATAAACCAACATAAGCTGAATTCAATTCAAATAGCTTTACATAAAAATTAAGTGCTTCCTCCTGATTATTTAAATTTTCATATTCTTTTGCTACAGCAAATAAGATAAATGAGTCTGTTGGAGATTCATGAAGTAAATCAAGTAGTTTTTTTAATCTATCTGGCATAGTTTTGGTATTAAAAATTTTATTTTAGCGAATTTTCGCTAAAAATTTGAGCGGGAGAATTACAATTTAGCTATATTTGCAAACAAATTATATAAAGCTAAATTAGAAAATTTCCTTATGAAATTATTAGTTTGCATCAGTAAAACACCAGACACAACGGCAAAGATTGCTTTTAATGGTGATAATACAAAATTAGAAACGGCAGGTATTACTTTCATTATGAATCCTTATGATGAGTGGTATGCCTTAGTAAAGGCGTTAGAGATTCAAGAAAAATGGGGAGGTACCGTTTCCATATTGCACGTTGGTCCTGCTGAAAACGATTCCATCATTAGAAAGGCCTTAGCTATTGGAGCAACTGATGCCTTTAGAATTGATACAGAAGCAGTTACTGCAGATCAGGTTGCATTTCAGTTGGCTACATTTATTCAACAACATGGCTTCGATATTATTTTTACAGGAAAGGAAACCATAGACTATAATGGAGCTGAGGTGGGTGGCAGACTAGCTGCACAGCTCAATTTACCCTTTATTTCTTTTGCTTCCCATCTGGAAATGGCATCGGACAATGTAGCTATCATTAAAAGGGATATGGATGGGGGAACGGAGACCATTCAAGTGAATACCCCTTTTGTTGTCAGTGCAGCTAAGGGTATGGCAGAACAGCGCATTCCGAATATGAAGGGAATCATGACGGCAAAAAGTAAGCCTTTAAACGTTGTTACACCTCAGGCTTATTCACCAAAAATAAGCATTGTGTCTCATGAACTTCCTCCTGCTAAAAAGGCTGTTCAATATATTGATCCCGAGAATATGGCTGAATTGGCCAGATTATTAAGGGAAGAGGCGAAAGTTATTTAATTCCATTTTAAATTGTATCATCATGGTTTTAGTTTTTGTAGAAACAGAAAATGGTAAAGTTCGTAAAGCCTCTTTGGAAGCGGTTTATTACGGTTATCTGACCGCCCAAAAATTAGGGACTTCTTGTCAGGCACTCCTTTTAGGAAATGCAGAAGATGCAACTTCACTTGGTTTATACGGTGCAACGCTGGTTCATCTAAATGATTCATTAGGTTTTAATTCTTTTGATAATCATGTTTATAGTGATGCTATAGCTCAGGCGGCTAAAAAGTTAGAGGCCTCTGTTGTTGTACTCAGTCATTCCTCCAATGGAAAATCTTTAATTGGCAATATTGCTTATCTTTTGGATGCTGGCTCGGTTAGTGCTGCCATAGGTATTCCGGAAACGAATAACGGTTTCTTTGTTCGAAAGGGTGTGTATTCAAGTAAAGCGCTGGTGAACATTGAAATTATTACCCCATTAAAGGTAGTATCTGTATTAGGTAATTCTTTACAAATCAATATAGTAGGATCAAATGCTGAGATTCAACCGCTAAACTTAGATGTTCTTCAACCAAGAATAAAAGTTTTATCAGTTGATAAATTACAAAGCAATGTAACGCCACTTCCAGAAGCTGAGAGAGTTGTCTCAGGCGGCAGAGGTTTAAAAGGTCCCGAAAATTGGGGTATTGTGGAAGAATTAGCTGATGTGCTCCATGCTACTACGGCTTGTTCAAGACCAGTGTCCGATGCTGACTGGCGTCCTCATCATGAGCATGTAGGTCAAACAGGTATTGCCATCAGACCAAACCTGTATATTGCTATTGGAATTTCTGGTGCAATCCAACATTTAGCTGGCGTGAATAATTCTAAAACGATTGTTGTGATTAATAAAGATCCGGAAGCGCCCTTTTTTAAAGCAGCAAATTATGGGGTTGTTGGGGATCTTTTTGATGTGGTACCTCGTCTGACAGCAGCAATTAAAAGTTTGAATCAATAAAAAAAGTTGGTAAATTAATAATTTATAGTTAATTTTGCCGCGCTGTAAATGATTTATACAATCACTAACGGTTAAAAAATTAATATGGGAATTTATTTAACGAAAGAAAAAAAAGCGGACATCTTCCAAACTTATGGAGGGGCAAGCAACAACAGTGGTTCCATAGAGGGACAAGCAGCATTGTTCACCTTTAGAGTGCAGGAATTATCAAAGCACCTGCAAAAAAACCCTAAAGATCATTCTTGTAGAAGAACTCTTTTGGCCTTAGTTGGTAAGAGAAAGCAATTGTTGCATTATTTGGCACAAAAAGATATTCTTAAATATCGGGAACTTATTGAGAAACTCGGTATCCGTAAGTAATTCATTTCCATCAGTGTTAAAAAAACACAGATTGTGAGAAATCTAAAATTGGCTCGAGTATGTTTCATACTCGGCCTATTTTAGTTTTAGGTCGGACATAGTGACTATAATTTTATAAAGCGTTTTAAACTAGTAAACAAATGGGACAAATGATTCCTATCTCATCGTCCTTTAATTTACCGGATGGTCGTAAAGTAACTCTTGAAACAGGAAAGCTGGCGTCTCTTGCTGACGGTTCTGTGGTTGTTCGTATTGACGATACGATGTTATTTGCTACCGTTGTTTCTTCAAAAGAGGCAAAAGCTGGACAAGATTTCTTTCCTCTTTCGGTTGATTATCAGGAAAAATTTGCTGCTGCTGGTAGAATTCCAGGAAATTTCTTTCGCAGAGAAACTAAAATTTCAGATTATGAAGTGCTCATTTCTCGCTTAGTGGATAGAGCCATTCGTCCCCTTTTCCCTGATGGTTATATGAATGATACCCAAGTAATCATTAACCAAATTTCTGGTGATAAGGATAATTTACCCGATGCTTACGCTGCGCTTGCTGCCTCAGCCGCTTTAGCAGTTTCAGATATCAATTTTCCGGATTTAATTTCTGAAGTTCGCGTAGCCAGAATAAAAGGTGCTTTTCATATTAATCCAAAACGCGATGCTTTAGCAGAAGCTGATATGGATTTTATCGTTGCCGCTACCCTAGAAAATGTGATGATGGTAGAAGGTGAAGCTAAGGAATGTAATGAAAAAGACCTGATTGATGCTATTAAAGTTGCGCATGAAGCGATTAAAGTACAGATTCATGCCCAACAGGAGCTGGCAAATAAAGTAGGGGAGAAGGCACTGAATAAAAGAACGCTGGCAGAAATTCCTCAAAATGAGGAGGTCAAAAATCTTGTTGCTCTTAAGTGTAAAAATAAAATAGCTGATATCGCACGCGCTGCCTCTGATAAGGCAACACGTAAAGGTGCTTTAGATAGTGTTAAGAAGGAATTAAAGGAAAATTTACTCGTCGAAATGGGCGAGGAGTGGTTCGCTCAAAATCAATCTTTCATCTCTTCCTATTACGATAAGGTTAAAAAGGAAACCATTAGAGGAATCGTTCTTAATGAAAAGGTTAGACTCGATGGTCGTGGCCTAAAGGATATCCGTTCTATTTGGTGTGAAGTCGATTATTTACCTTCTACTCACGGTTCTGCCATTTTCACCAGAGGTGAAACGCAGTCATTGACTTCCCTTACCTTGGGAACCAAGTCCGATGAAATGATGGTGGATGTTGCTTATGCCTTAGGTTTCGAGAAGTTTATCCTTCATTATAATTTTCCTGGTTATTCTGTAGGTGAAGTAAAGCCTAACAGAGGGCCTGGTAGAAGAGAAGTGGGTCATGCAAATTTGGCTCAACGTTCCCTTAGACAAGTGATGCCTGATGTTTTTCCCTATACCCTTCGCATTGTTTCTGATATTTTAGAGTCAAATGGTTCTTCTTCCATGGCTACTGTTTGTGCTGGTACTTTAGCGCTTATGGATGCAGGTGTTCAGATTAAGGCGCCAGTTTCAGGTATTGCTATGGGTTTAATTACCGATGGTTCAAACTATGCTATTTTATCTGATATTCTTGGTGATGAAGATGCTTTAGGTGATATGGATTTCAAAGTTACGGGTACCAAAAATGGCATCACTGCTTGTCAAATGGATATCAAAGTGGATGGTCTTCCTTATGAAGTAATGGAAAATGCATTAATTCAAGCAAAAGAAGGTCGTATCCATATTCTTGGGGAAATGCTTAAAACAATTGAGGCACCAAGAGAGGATTACAAACCACATGCGCCACGAATTGTTGAATTAATTATAGAAAAAGGCTTTATTGGAGCCGTTATCGGACCAGGTGGTAAGATTATTCAGGAAATTCAAGAACAAACAGGAACGCATATTTCTATTACCGAAGTAGGGGATAAAGGTATCGTAGCCGTGTCAAGTTCCGACAAAGCAGGTATTGAGCTTGCCTTAGATAGAATACGCCGAATTACTTTTATGCCCGCAGAAGGTGATATTTTCGTCGGTGTAGTGAAAACAGTCATGCCTTATGGTGCATTTGTAGATTTTCATGGAAAAAGTGGCCTTCTTCACGTTTCTGAAATATCTCACAGTCGGATTGAAAATGTTGAGGATGTGCTCAAAGAGGGCGATGAAATTAAAGTTCAGATTGTTGAAATAGATAAAAAGACAGGCAAAATCAGGTTGTCAAGAAAATCAATAATGCCTCGTCCAAATAAAAATCAAGAGGGAGATGCTAAATAATTAATATCTTCACTTTTAAAGGTTATAAAGGGAGTTGCCATTTGGTAGCTCCTTTTTTTTATCACGGATAAAAGGGATTTATGGATTTCATGGATTTTTAATGATGGTTTTACTCCGTAGAGACGATGCACGCATCGTCTTGTCCTGGAACACGAATTGTTTCTACTTGGTATCAATTAAAAAATATATTTGGTAACCAACATCTAAATCCTTCGATAATTTTTCTTGTCTGAACTATGATTATTATGATTCCTAGGATTATTTTGACGGATTAATAAAATTAGACCTATAGATGTATAGGCGATGCACGCATCGTCTAATTCCAAATGATATAACGTCTTTTCGAAGTGCTATCAATTACAATATTTTATTTGATAACCAACATTTAATTCCTTCGATAATTTTTCTTGTCCGAACTATGATTATTATGATTCCTATGATTATTTGGACGGATTAATAAATGGAAACTTTTGATTTAGAGACATGACGCTTCAAATTATTTCTTCAGGACAATAATATTCATGTTGTCGGGTAAAAGACAATGCATGCATCGCCTCTACGAAACGGGTAACCGCAAGAAAACTAAACCTAAAAGCACCAAGTACTAAGTAGCAAGTACCTCTCTACCTTAATCCAGCATTAATACTGGCTAAAGCACCATTTCCAGGGCATAAATCTTCCTTTTTCAGGGAATTTAATGGTCGGTCACAGGTGTTTACCAATTCATGAAGATCCATAGCTCCCTGATTTAAATATAACAGACCGGTTATGATTTCATTCTTTTCTCTTGCATGATGAACAGCTTTCATGGCTGAAAAGCGGTCTAAAGGATCCCAGTCACTATCCAATTTGTTAAAAGCTAAGAATGAACCATCATGTAATTTTATAGCATGTTTTTCACCAGATTCATAGTTGGTCGTAATTTCCTCCATCTCTGGAACAAAATCAAAAGTTCCGGTGGCTTCTAAATGATCCCTGACAAAGTCATAAGATTTGGTGGATCCCTTGTTATTATTAAAAGTGACACAAGGTGAAATGACGTTAATAAAGGCAAATCCATTATGTGCCATCGCCGCTTTTATAAGGGGAATAAGTTGCTTTTTATCGCCTGAAAAGCTTTGTGCAACAAATGTTGCGCCTAATTCGATGGCTAGGCCACATAAATCAATAGCCTGAAACTGATTGACTATGCCTGCTTTACTTATAGAACCATTGTCTGCTGTTGCTGAATCCTGACCCTTCGTTAAGCCATAACATCCGTTATTCATGACTATGTAAATCATCTTAAGATTCCTCCGAATGACATGAACAAATTGCCCCATTCCTATAGATGCAGTATCCCCATCGCCTGATACGCCCAGATAAAGGAGTTCTTTATTGGCCATATTTGCTCCAGTTGCAACGGAAGGCATTCTGCCATGTACACTATTAAAACCATGCGAATTACCTAGAAAATAGGTCGGCGTTTTAGAAGAACATCCTATCCCTGAAAGTTTAGCTAATTTGTGTGGTTCAATATTCATTTCAAATGCCGACTGTATGATCGCAGCACTGATGGAGTCATGACCACATCCTGCACATAAAGTAGATAAAGCTCCTTCGTAATAGGATATGGTATAACCTAATTTATTCTTTGGTAAATCAGGATGTCTGAATTTAGGTTTAATGAAGGTCATACGGTGGTATATTTTTCAACCCTTTCCAAAGAATGAGTTATTTGATTAACAATATTAGACGCAGTTATAGGTAATCCATCATAATTTAGAACAGAAATGAGCCTTTCCGCCGAAATACCTAACTCAATCATGAGTAAACTTTTCATTTGAGCATCTCTATTTTGTTCTATGACAAATATATATTTATGCTGTTCCAGAAAGGTGATGGCAATAGAATCAAAAGGGAATGATTTTATGCGAATACCATCGACTTTATGATTGTTCTCTTTGAAATTATCCATCGCTTCTTCGGCTGAATATTGGGAAGTACCAAAAAATAACATACCATATTCAGATTCATTTTCTTGCTGATATAACTGTGAAGAAGGTACATAGTCTCGCGCGGTAATCCATTTTTTTACTAATCGATCCATATTTCTTTGGTATGCAGGACTATTTTCTGTGTAAGCTGCATATTCATCGCGGGAAGTTCCTCTTGTAAAGAAAGAACCTTTTGTTGGATGTGTTCCTGGGATAGTTCTATAGGTTATTTCTTCTAATTCATCATAGTCAAGTACTTTTCCCCTTTGGTATTCTTTGTTGTCATCCCAGATAAAGGGTGCAGAAACGTGATCATTCATACCCAGATCTAAATCGGTCATGATGATTACTGGAGTTTGTAATTGTTCGGATAAATCGAATGCCGCAGCGGTTAAATCAAAACATTCTTTAGGTGTGGACGGAAAAAGTAATACATGTCTGGTGTCTCCATGTGAAGCATAAGCTGCCTCTAAAATATCCGATTGTTGCGTTCTGGTTGGCATTCCAGTAGAGGGTCCAGTCCGTTGCACGTCAATTAAAACCAATGGAATTTCAGCAAAATAGGCAAGACCAAGAAATTCATTCATCAAGGATAAACCAGGTCCACTTGTCGCCGTAAAAGCTCTTGATCCATTCCAATTGGCACCTATAACCATTCCAATCGCAGCCAGTTCGTCTTCAGCTTGTATAATAGCAACTTTTCTTTTTCCTGTTTCTTTGTCTTCTCTGAATTCATCGGCATAATCCATAAAAGCCTCAACAACAGAAGTCGATGGAGTGATTGGGTACCAGGCTGCAAAAGTAGCTCCTCCATAAATAGCACCTAAGCCACAAGCACTATTGCCATCAGTCATGATTGCGTCACCCAATAAATCTCTGCGTTCGACCTTTAAATTAAAACCTTTTTTAAAGTTTGATTTTACATAATCTGCACCGAGTTTTAAAGCATTAATATTGGGCGCAATAAGTTTTTCTTTTCCTTTGAACTGATCAGCAAGTAAAGATTCAAAAACAGAAAAATCAAATTGCATTAATTCTGCTAAGGCTCCCACATAAATGATGTTTTTAAATAATAGCCTTAAACGGGCATCTGTATAGGTAGCATTACAGATTTCCATCAAAGGAATGGGGATAAAATGGATATCTTCCCGTTTAAAATGATCAGGTAATTTTTTACTGCTATCATACAACAAATACCCCCCAGGACTAACACTCTTAATATCAGCCTCCATGCTTTGCGCATTTACGGCCACCATTATATCGATGCCATCTCTTCGGCCTAAATATCCTTTTTCACTGACTCTAACTTCATACCAGGTTGGTAATCCTTGTATATTAGAAGGAAAAATATTTTTCGGGGTAACTGGCACACCCATTCTAAAAATAGCCTTGCAAAAAAGCAAATTGGCACTTGCAGACCCTGTCCCATTCACATTGGCGAACCTTACGACAAAGTCATTTATTTTTAATTTATCTGACATAATATGAAATTAACCTGCTTTAGTCACTTTATATAAAAATTTATGCATATCCCAAGCCGATGTGGGACATCTTTCTGCGCATAATCCACAATGAAGACATACATCTTCATCCTTTACCATGACTCTTTGGGTTTTTAGTGGTGCTGAAACGTAAAGATCCTGATCTTTATTTAAGGCAGGCATATTTAATAATAGTCTTAACTCGTCTTCTTCTGCATTTTCGGTAAAAGTGATACAAGCGGTGGGGCAAATATCCACACAAGCATCACATTCAATACATTTATCTTCAACGAAAACGGTTTGGGCATCACAATTTAAGCATCGCTCGGCTTCTTTACAACCTTCATGTTTAGTAAAACCTAACTCAACTTCTGTTTTTCGATTACTTAAGGTAATTTTTTTATCAGCTTGTGCAACGGCATATCTTAAATCATTAACGACCTCACTCTCATAAGCCCATTCGTGAAGTCCCATCTTTTGACTTACTAAATTCACAAAAGGGGAGGGTCTTTGAGTTAATGGCAAACTTCTGCAAAATAAGTCCATTGAAATGGCTGCCTGATGACCATGCGCCACGGCTGTTATCACATTTTTAGGTCCCCAGGCTGAATCTCCACCGAAGAATACTTTAGGATGAGAAGTTGCGTGAGTTAAAGTATCCACAACAGGCATACCCCATTTATCAAAGTCAATACCTGCATTTCTTTCGATCCAAGGAAAGCTATTTTCTTGCCCTATAGCTATTAAAACATCATCTGCTTCAATAAATTCAAGGGGTTCTCCTGTTGGAACTAATTTTCTTTTTCCATTTTCAAATATGGGAGTTACTTTTTCAAAATTCATGCCTTTCAAAATCCCATTTTCCACGACAAAAGCTACAGGTACGTGGTTATCAATGATGGGAATATCCTCATGTATGGCATCTTCTTTTTCCCAGGGTGATGCTTTCATGTCACTGTAAGGACTTCTAACTACTACCTTAACAAATTCACCGCCAAGTCTTCTTGAAGTCCTACAGCAGTCCATAGCGGTATTTCCACCTCCAAGAACAATGACCTTTTTTCCGATTTTTGTAGTATGTTCAAAAGCTACATTGGCTAACCAATTTATACCAATATGAATGTTTGCAGCCCCTTCATCTCTGCCAGGCAAATCAGGTAAATCTCTTCCTTTGGGTGCTCCTGTACCTACAAATACAGCATCGTAATCTTTCGCCAGTAAGTCATTCATACTACTAACAAAATGATTAAAATGACTATGAATACCTAAATCAAGGATATAATTTACTTCCTCATCTAAAACTGATTCTGGTAATCGGAAGGAAGGAATCTGGCTTCTCATGAAACCTCCACCTTTGAACTGTTCGTCGAATAAATGAATTTCATATCCTAAAGGAGCTAAATCTCTGGCTACTGTTAAGGAAGCTGGACCACCTCCAACCAAGGCTATTTTTTTACCATTTGATGGAAATGGACCCTGAGGCATGAATGGTTTTACTTCCCCTTTATTGTCCGCTGCTACTCTTTTTAATCTACAGATAGCTACCGGTTCTTCATCAATTCTTCCTCTTCGGCAAGCCGGTTCACAAGGTCTGTCACAAGTTCTGCCTAAAACGCCTGGGAATACATTCGACTCCCAGTTAATCATATACGCTTCTGAGTATTTTTCTTGGGAAATAAGACGAATATATTCAGGAACTGGCGTATGTGCAGGACAGGCATATTGGCAATCCACTACTTTGTGAAAATACTCAGGATCTTTGATATCGGTTGGTTTCATGCATAAGGTTTAACAGGTGTTTATGTAAATGTAAGTTTTTTTACATTTTTGGCAATAAAAATCTTTATAAATTACATATTTTAAAATTAGATTCTTTAAAAATAAGAAAATACCATTAGTAATTACCAGATTTTGCACAACGAAAACCTGTATGTTCAGAACCTGTATCTGGACTTGATTTCATTCTGGCTGCCACTCTATAACCCGCGCAATAGGAGTCATTGCAAAGGAATGAACCTCCACGCATGGTTTTTTGTGCCGTATTTGGAAAAGATGGATCGAAACTATTAGAGGGTCCGGAAGGATTTTCAACGTTGTTATTTTCTAAATCACAAGTGTAAGCATACCAATGATACCAGTCATTACACCATTCCCAAACATTTCCACTCATATCAAATAAGCCAAATTCATTCGGTTTGAAGGTACCTGCAGGACTTGTATTTATATAACCATCCTCCCCTGTATTTTTATTTGGAAATGTACCTTGCCAATAATTTCCCTGCAATTTATCTTCACCAGGTGCAGTATTTCCCCATGCATATAAGGCTTCTACACGACCACCTCGGCCAGCATATTCCCATTCCGATTCGGTTGGTAATCTTTTCCCGGACCATTTGCAATAAGCCATGGCATCATACCAGCTAATATGCACAACTGGGTGGTCAGGTAGAAAATTACTTTCAGGTCCTTGGGGATGTTTCCAATTCGCACCTGGAATAAAAGTCCACCATTCTGAAAAATGATTTTCTTGTGGTGCCACTTCTCTAAATACTAAGGAACCAGGTTTTAAAGTTTCGGGATCGGGCATGGGAGTGTCTGGAGGCATTTGTTTCGCAATTTCAGCAATATCAATGGGTCTTTCAGCAATAGTAATCCATCCTGTTGCTTTTACAAATTTTTCGAATTCTCTATTTGTAACCTCATACATATCCATATAAAAGGAGGGGATTTTT
>Ga0209088_10000326_pt1 | contig 34637 bp, 29 predicted proteins | sample S_140625_EF_Meta_FD_187324 | JGI IMG/M metagenome (GOLD analysis project Ga0209088, IMG submission 187324) | Freshwater microbial communities from Lake Simoncouche, Canada to study carbon cycling - S_140625_EF_MetaG (SPAdes) (version 2) | ecosystem: Environmental > Aquatic > Freshwater > Lake ... | reverse complement strand
GCCGGTCGCGGGTGATAGTAGTTAAGGCTCCTGCGTCGTTCGTCACGCGCCATACGTCGCATACTGGAATGTCAGTGGATACTAACTTAGCCATGTTGTCAAGCCCAACGCGTGATAGTAGTGAAGGAACTGAAAATAAAAAAGCCCACTTTCGTGGGCTTGGCTTCAATAGAAGAGAACGTCAAAATAGTGTAAGGCTAGCGCAGTGAGCGCGAGGCCCACTGCAACTGCGCTCAGGATATCAAGAGCACTGGATTTCATAAACTGCGGTTTCTTCGAGTTTTGTGCCGACCTGCACTTTTTTGCAGGACTCTGAGCCATCTGCGATATTTGCTTCAACGCGGACTGTGACGTCCACTGTGCCGATTGTCGCTGTGAAACGGAAAACGCGTGATGCACAATATTCGAGCGCGTAATCGTGAGTGCCTACAACATCAAAGCCGAATGTGCCGATGGACTCGAGCAAAGCTGGCACGGCACCATCACGCAGTGAATTTACTGTGTCTTCAATTGTGACGTTCAATTCATTACGATAATTGCCAGACCATCCGAGCCATGTAGATGGTGTTGCGCGAACATACTTAGAAAAACCGATGCTCTTTGCATTTTCAATTATTGCGTTGACCACAGCATAAGCTGGCACGAATGCCTGCGCTTGGGCCTCGAGCTCTTTAAGCTCATTACGCTTTTCGACCAATGCCTCACGCTTTTCTTTAATAGCGCGTGCGAATGAAACGGGTTTTGCAATTCTTGCCATGATAAAAATTCCTTTAAATAAGTGAGTTGAATTTTGTTTGGCCTCTTTCGTCCATGTAGGGAATTATACGCGGATTAGGGGTTGTGTATAGGTCTGGACTGGAATTTTTGTAAGATTGGATGATAGTAGGCCACCCCCCACAGGACACCCACCCCGCCCCCCACTCCCCATAAGCTGTATCCGTTGCTCTCAGAACAAGGTCAATTTTTTAGATTCCTTTATCTACCCAATATCTCCACCATTTAATTTTTAGACCCCCAAGCCCCTCTTGACAATCCCAAAATTTTTTGGCAAATTTTTAGTGGACACTGTTTAAATAACCATGTTATATTGCACGCATGAACAATTCAATCAATGCCGATCAGGTGTTGCGCGAACTTGCACTTGCCATAGCTAGGAATAAAGTGGGGGCCATGCGCCCGATCGCTGACGTTCTTGCAGGTGAAGGTGTAACGCAATCAGAGTACGATGCTATATCCGAAAACCCTCAGTTTATTCGGTATGTAGAGAGCTATGCTAAAGAAATGCAGGACAGTGGCTTCTCGTTTGCTGCTAAATCCCGCATTCTTGCAGAAGACTTACTCCCTACTGCGTACCATATGGTCAAAGACCCGGAAACTCCAGCAGCTGTAAGGGCGAAAATCATCGAAAATTTCGTAGATTGGGGCGATCTAAAGCCTAAAAACAGTGCTATTTCGACTGCTGGCCCGGGTTTTTCGATCACAATTAACCTCCCAAGCACTGCAAATTCGGCTCAAAAAACCATCGTTTTGGAGGCTGAGACACCCGAAAAAACCCCCAAAATTGCAGAAAATGTGCAAAAACCGGCTTTAGTTTTGCTTGAAGACGATAATTATGAATACGCAGGGGACGACTATTTATGAGTGTTAACTACACCCCAGTCCCAAGCGTTACTCCCTATCTCCTATCCGATAAGTTTCAATCATTTATTGTTGGCCCTGTAGGGTCAACTAAAACAACCGCGTCTTTGATGAAAATTCCCATCGAAGCTCGAAAAGTTGCAGCATGTGCAGATGGTATAAGGCGTTCCCGCTGTGCAGTGGTGCGTAATACACGGCAAATGTTGCTTGACTCGACCATCAAAGACTTTTTAGGTTTGTTCCCAGAAGGGCAAGCGGGTGTTTACCATCGCACAGAATTACGCTTTACTTTACGCTTCGATGATGTCGAGTGCGATGTGCTGTTCAGGGGGCTTGATGATGCCAACGACGTGCGTCGCCTACTTTCCTTACAGTTATCGTTTGCCATGGTGGATGAGGTGCGTGAGATTAACTCAGACGTGTTCGATGCGCTGACTGGTCGTCTAGGTAGATACCCCAACGGCATGATGGTTCCGCACCGCCCACAGTGGGGCAAAGATGAGAAGGGCAACCCAGTGCAGGGTTGCGTGGATGACGAGGGTAAACAAGTTAAGAAAGTCTGGGGCGCGACCAACCCACCGGATATGGATGCACACTGGGAGCAGTACCTCACCAACGCAGACCCAGAGAAAGTGCACGTCACCCTGCAGCCCAGTGGATTGAGCGAAGAGGCGGACTGGGTACAGCACTTACCATCTAACTACTACGAAGACTTGTGCGAAGGCAAGAGCGCTGACTGGATCGACGTGTACGTGCATGGGCATTGGGGACGCAGTCTCTCGGGCACTCCGGTTTACCAGCGGACATTTACACAAGACTTTCACGTGGCTAAGGATAATCTTAAGCCCATACAGAACGCAGACTACCCCATCACGATCGGGATTGACTTTGGCCGCACACCTGCGGCTGTCTTCATGCAGCGAGACCCACGGGGTCGGGTACTGGTGCTCTCCGAGCTGACCAGTGAGAACATGGGCATAGAGACGTTTATTACTACGCGCCTGCAGCCGCATATTGCAAATAAATACCCGGGCTATCAGTTCATCGCGGCTCCTGACCCAGCGGGATTTATGAAGCAACAGCTTAACGAGATGACACTCGTGGACGCGCTCAAGAACGCAGGGTTTAAGTGTGTGAAACCACCGACGAACAAGCCAGACCTTCGCATACAGGCAGTCGAGCGTTTGCTGTCTAAGCAGTTAGAAGGTAAGGCGATGTTCCTCATAGACCCACGGTGCGGTGCGCTCATAAAAGGTTTTCGCTCGGGATATCGCTACAAGGTTAAGAAGAACGGCGAGATGGAAGACAGCCCAGATAAGAACGAGTCGAGCCACGTGCATGACGCCTTGCAGTACGGAGCTTCGGTTATCGACATGAACATCAGAGGGTTTGGTATGGAAGCAAGACGCAAAGATGTTAAGAAAGTAAAATACGCATACACTTGACCGCTTGACAAGGCAGCGTACAATGCGGTAACTATTTAAGGACGACTGATGGCTACAGGTATCGCTCTCATTCCAGTTGCCCGCGCAAGTGACCTTGAGGCGGAGTCAAAAAAGCGCAGTGACGCTATGCAGAATCAACCCGTGATTCAGGGATTGGCTGCGCACGTCCGCACACGTTGGGATAGCTCACGTACAGCAAAACGTAAACTTGAAGAGCGCATGCTTATGTGTATGCGTCAGCGTAACGGCGAGTACGACCCCGAGAAGTTGCAAGAGATCAACGAGCAGGGCGGCTCAACCATCTACATAAACCTGACCTCAGTTAAGTGCCGTGCAGCTACAAGCTGGCTGCGTGATACGTTGTTGGGTACAGGCAAAGACAAACCATGGTCGATCTCAGGAACACCAGACCCTGACATGCCCCCAGAGATTTTGCAAGAGTTGCAAGCCCGACTGGCCAACGAGTTGATGGTTCACTTGCAGCAAGGTGGAGCCCAGCCTAGCCCAGCAGAGTTGCGCACTATGGCGGCCTCGATGAAAGACGAAGCGGATCGCGAGATGCGCGAGATGTCTGAAGACCGCATAGCCCGCATGGAACGTAAGATGGAAGACCAGTTGCAAGAAGGCGGCTGGCATAAAGCGTTCAATGAATTCTTAGACGATATCGTTACATTCCCATATGCTGTGCTCAAGGGTCCGATAAAGCGTAAACGCAAGACTCTGAAATGGCAGAACGGCGAGTTGGTTCCTGTTGAAGAGATTCGCAACGAGTGGGAGCGCGTTGACCCATTCATGCTGTATTGGGCTCCATGGTCATGGGACTTGGGTGATGGTTATGTGATCGAGCGTCATCGCATGACGGCTGAAGATTTGCAAGCTCTGATCGACGTGCCCGGTTACAACAACGATGCTATTCGTACAGTGCTCAATGACTTTGAAACATCGGGCATGAAAGAGTGGCTGTGGACTGATGCATCCAAAGCACAAGCCGAAGGCAAGTACGTTACTGAGGCAATTATTTCTGGCGACTTGATCGATGCGATTCAGTTGTGGGATTCTGTCAAAGGCAGCTTGCTCCTCGAGTGGGGCTTGACCAAAAAAGAGATTCCTGATCCAGCAATGAGCTACCCATGCGAAGTGTGGTTGATTGGCACTACCGTGATCCGCGCTGTGTTGAACTACGATCCACTGGGTCGCAAGCCTTACTACCTCACAAGCTACGAGAATCTGCCCGGTTCTGTGGACGGTAAAGGCGTGACTGACTTATGCCGCGATGCTCAGGCAATGGTGAATGCGTCTGGCCGTGCGCTAGCAAACAACATGGGTATTGCCTCCGGCCCACAGGTTGGTATCAACATCTCTCGCTTGCCATCAGGCGAAGACATCACAGACATGCACCCATGGAAGATTTGGCAGTTCTCGTCTTCTGACTATGGTGACAATTCTCCCCCCATCACGTTCTTCCAACCCCAGAGCAACGCCAACGAGTTGATGGCTGTGTTTGAGAAATTCTCTGCCCGCGCCGACGAAGACACGATGATCCCTCGCTACATGACTGGCGAGAACACCCCCGGTGCAGGACGTACGTCGTCTGGTTTGTCCATGTTGATCTCCAACGCCGGCAAGGGTATCAAACAGGTTATCAGTAACATTGACAAGAACGTCATCACCCCAGCCATCGAGCGCTTGTACCAAGACAACTTGCGCTACAGCAAAGACCCTGACTTGATCGGCGACGTGAACATTGTTGCAACAGGTGCATCTAGCCTTGTGATTAAAGAAGCCGAAGCGGTTCGCCGTAACGAGTTCTTGCAGGTTGTTTTGAACAGCCCCGTTGCTCAGCAGATTGTTGGTATGGACGGCACTGCCGAGTTGCTCCGCGATCAAGCTAAAAACCTCAGCGGCAACACTGACCGCATCGTTCCTGACCGCCAGCAGTTAAGTGTTGTACAGCAGCAACAGCAAACCATTACACAGTTGCAACAACAGTTGGCTCAGATTATGGGCGAGATGCAGAACATGGGCGTAGCCCCCGGTATGCCCAGCGGCGGTATGACACAAGGCCCAGCCCCAAAGAATATGTTACCTGACGGAAGCCAAGTAGGCGGCCGCGAAAGTAATATGATGTCCCCAAGACCTAACGGAGTTTGATATGCGCGGAATTACTGCAACACCCACGATCGCTGGCTTAATTGTCCAGCTCTTTCATGCACGTACAAACGCGCATTTGCAACACTTGCGTACAAAAAGCTACGCAACACACGTTGCTCTGAACGAGTTTTACGACAACATCATTGAGTTGACTGACGCTTTGGCAGAGGCCACACAAGGCCGCTACGGTATTCTGGATTACCCTGAGTTGCCATACAAGGCTGAGTCTGACCCCATTATGATGATCCGCGGCTTGCGTCGTTACATTGATGAGAACCGTGACTCTATGTGCGATCACTCTGAATTGCAGAATTTGATCGACGAAATAGTTGCACAAATGGACTCTACGTTGTATAAACTCGAGAATCTATCTTGACTGTGTAAATAGTCAGTGGTATAAACGCGACATATGAAGATTTTTGTAGGCCAAAAGCCAGACCCCCAGCACATGCAAGCGCTAGTTCGCTGCAAGCTAGGAGAAAACGGAGCCTTGTTGGACTTGTTCCGCAAGAAGCTAGAGGAGACTAAGAACTCCCTCGTCGTCGCAGACGATCTAGTAAAACTGCACCGTTTACAAGGTAGGGCAGAGGTCTTAACAGATTTTCTCGAAGCGGTTGAGAAATCGCAAGAGATTTTCGACCGGGTCAGATGACCCGAATTTTGTAGTCCGAGCAAACCATTATGTGGACGGCAGACCGAAGTAGGAGCCCGAAACAGAGTTGGAGCTTTTAGGAGATATTGATGGCATTACCAAGGCAAGTTGAAGCCCAGTTAAAAGAACTGGAAGAGATCGAAAAGCAGCTAGCTGCACAGCAAAATCCGCAGGACCCCCCTGCAGAACCTGAACCACAGCAAGCACAGCCGGAAGAACCCGCCCAGAACCCTGAACCGGTGGCACCACAGCCCGAGGTGAAGTCAGAAAAACCAGTTGAACCGGAAGTACCGGAAGAGACATGGCAGCAGAAATACAAAACCCTCAAGGGTATGTACGATGCCGAAGTGCCTCGCTTGCATTCAGATGTAAGAGAACTGCGCTCACAAATGGAAAGACTCCAAAAAGCCGCAGAAACTCCTAAGTCAGAACCCAAGCCCGCGAAGATGGAGAAGCTGGTTACGGATGCTGATGTTCAAGCATTCGGCGAGGACTTAATTGAAGTCCAACGCAAAGTTGCCCGCGAAGTGGCAGCAGAGTTTCGAAGTGAACTCGATGCGATGAAAGCTGAGAATGAGAAGTTGCGCGAGCAGTTGACCATGACCGGCAGCCAAGTATCTGAGGCATCCTTTGAGCAGCGTCTGTACCGTTTGGTTCCAGACTTTCAAGCAGTTAACGCCGACGAACGTTGGATTGGCTGGCTGAATGAGGTTGATCCTCTGCTCAGAGCACCTAGAAAATCTGTTGCGCAAGATGCGTTCAACCGAGGCGATGCTGAAGCCGTTGCACACTACATTGGGATGTTCAAATCGAGCGTCGCCCCTGCAGAGCAACAAAGCGATAAAGCCGCTGAACTTGAGAAACAAATCCAGCCGAAACGATCTGCAGCTACTGCACCAGTTTCACAACAGGCCAAAACATATACGGATGCACAAGTCCAGAAGATGTTCCAACGGTCTGTCGAACTGAGCTCTAGAGGGCAGCGCGAAGAAGCATTGAAACTTGAAGCTGAAATTGATGCGGCTTACAGAGAAGGACGCGTGAGAGCGTAATCCCTGCGAGCAGCATTTACCCAACCTGTTTTTATTTTTTATAGGAGGCCAAAATGGCTGCTGTTTATCCCGTCACGGGCTCTGGTGCATTTGACACCAACCCTTCTTACTCCGGTGCCTTTATCCCCACGTTGTGGTCAGGCAAACTCTTGGCTAAGTTCTACCAGAACACCATGTTGTCTGAAGTCACTAACACTGACTACGAAGGCGAATTGAAGAACCAAGGCGATACCGTCCGTATCCGTTTGGCTCCTTCCATCAGCATTTCTGACTACACTGTTGGTCAGACTCTGTCTTACGAAGTTCCAACTCCTATCTACCAAGATATGCAAGTGAACAAGGGTAAGTACTTCGGCGTGCAAGTCAATGACGTGTTGGCCTATCAAGCTGACATGAACTTGATGAACATGTTCACAGAAGACGCTGCCAAGCAATTGAAAATTGCCATCGAAAACGAAGTGTTCTTCCAGAGCTTCGTGACTGAAGGCCCTGCTGCTCAAAACGAAGGCGCTACTGCCGGTAAGATTTCTGCTGCTTACAACTTGGGCACAGATACAACTCCTATCGACCAATCCACTCCTGAAAACGTGTTGAAGGCTATCCTCCGCATGTCTACAGTTTTGGATGAGCAGAACGTTCCTGAAGATGGCCGTTTCTTGATCTTGTCTCCTTATGACCGTCACCTGTTGATGCAATCTAGCATCGCTCAGGCGTACTTCACTGGCGACCAGTCAAGCACCATCCGTACCGGCAAGATCGGTATGTTGGACCGCTTCAGCGTGTATGTGTCTAACTTGTTGCCCCGTGGTGAAGCTGGTAAAGCTTTGGTTGCTGGTTTGTCTGCTACCTCCTCTGGCGGTGCTGTGACCAACGCTAAGGCTCGTCGTATTATGGTTGCTGGTACAAAGGCTGCTACGTCTTTCGCCATGACCATTAACAAGACAGAACCCCTGCGTAACCAAACAGACTTCGGCGATATCGTCCGCGGTTTGGCTGTGTACGGCCGTAAGGTTGTTAAGCCTGAAGCCTTGGTAACTGTTACTGTTGGCTCTGCCACTTGATAGTGGTATAAACTGGGGGCCTTCGGGCCCCCTTTTTTGTTTAATCTTGGAGAAAATATGACTGCTCTTGAACTGATGACACGCCTCGGTGGCGAAGTCCTGAACAACAAAATTCGCGCACATATCGATGGTGAGATCGTTATTGTTGCCCGCCTTGAAGACCAAGACTGGGTTTTGACCGATCGCGGCATTTTGTTGGCTAATGAGCATTCTAATTTGGCCGTGGCTGAAACAGCTACAACAAAAACTCGCAAAACAAAAGCACAACTGGTAGAATCTGTTGAAATTACCGATGAGCCATCTGTTGGGCTCACACCAGCTGCCGAGTAAGGTACACCATGAAACCTCTGAGCGTCTTTTACCCAAGAATTCTGCCGTATTTACCCGGCTGCTCAGAGCCGTTGGTCGATCAGGTTTTGGTAAATTCAGCGATTGAGTTTGCTGAGGGTTCGTTGACACTTCGCCAGAACCTTGATTCTTTCCGCACTGTTGCTGGCATTAACCAGTATGACTTAGACCCACCCACGGCAAACCACGACATTAATCGTGTAATGGGTGTAACCCTTGATGGTACTGAGCTTACCGCTGGTATGTTTGAGGCTATTCGTAACGACTTGCCCACAGCCAATGCAAAGCCACGCGGTTTTTATACAGACCGCACAGACAATGTTTTCACATTAAAGTTGTCACCTCCACCAGACGGCAAATACACAGTTGTTGTTGCTGTTACTTTGCGCCCTACGCGTAATGCAACTTTGTTGGATGATGACTTGTACAACATCTGGATTGACCCAATTGTTTCTGGCGCAATCGCTCGAGCAATGCAAATACCGGATCAACCATTTACAAATTTTGCTAGGGCCCAACAGCTTTTGGACTCGGCCGCTAGGCAAACCAACAGTTCTCGCATAGAGGGTAATTACGGCTTGCTCCGTGGCTCAATGCGTGTTCGTCCCCGTTCTTTTGCTTGAGGTAAATTATGACCATTGCAGCACAATCAATTATCCGTCGTGTCGTTGAGACAATGCAGGACAACACGTCTGTGCGTTGGCCAGTGGCTGAACTTGTTCGTTACCTCAATGATGGTCAGCGTGAAGTGGTCTTGTACCGCCCTGACTCGATGGTGACTAACGCTACCGTGGCTCTTGCAGGCGGCGCGAAGCAGGCTTTGCCCGCTAACGGCTCCAAACTAATCGACGTTATCCGTAACACAAGCGGCAACAAGCGTTCCGTTCGCATGACCGTGCGCAACATCTTGGACACACAGAGCCCCAACTGGTACAACCTGACAGGCGTGACAGAGATTCTGCACTACATGTACGACGCTCGTGACCCCAAGGTGTTCTACGTATACCCACCAGCAGCCTCTTCAGGCGCTTCCGTGGAGTTGGTGTACTCTGCCTATCCAACAGACATCACAGAGCCCGCTGACGGGGCTGTATACAGCGCTGTGACCGGTAATATCAGCTTGCCCGATATCTATGGCAACGTCTTGGCCGACTACATCTTGTATCGTGCTTACACCAAAGATAGCGAGTACGCTGGTAACGCTCAACGCGCACAGGCCCACTACGCAGCCTTCCAAGCTGCATTGACAACCGAGATGGCTGGTACAACAGGCGTTGCGCCTAAAATCTGAGGTAAACCATGGCCGAGAAAATTAAACTCGTACAGGGCGATACAAAGCCCGCCTTGGTGTGCAATATCACCGATGAGATCACGGGCGCTGCCATTTCGATTACCGGCGCTACAGTCTTGTTAAAGTTCCGTGCTGTTGGCGCGACCGATCTGACCGCTACTGTTACTGGTTCCGTGACTGACGGCGCTAACGGCCAAGTTGCTTTCTACCCAGCTTCTGCTCCCGCCATGTTGTTAGGCGAAGCCGGCGACTACGAAGGCGAAATCCAGATTACTTTCTCTGATGGCACAATCCAAACTGTTTACGACTTGCTGAAGTTTAAGCTCCGCGAGGACTTCTAATGGGCGTGACGGTTGTCAGAAATGCTCTAGCGGCTTCTTCGGCTGTTACAAGAGCAAGGGCAAGCGTCGTCATCGTAGCGCCGATCGCCGAGACTTCGGCTACGCTTTTATCCGCTGCAACATTTGCCTCAATTGCTGGGGCATCGATTACTCTCGTAGTTCCTGTTAGCAGCCTGAGCTATATCACAATGGCGTCGGGGGCGCGTCTTGATACGTCCGGCCGATTTCAATATTTTTCTGAAGTAGTCACAGTAGCGGACACTTCTTTTCGTGCAGTAGGGAAAACCCTTACAGATACATTCGCATCGACTGATTACATAACGTCGAAGTCTGCGGACATTGTCAAACATGATAGCGTTTCAGTTCCCGATTTTATTATCCGCACGCTTGAATTTATCCGCCGGTTCACAGACTCTTTTGGTTTTTCAGACAGCCCATCGTTTTCCACGGAAAAGCCATTAGTAGATATCTTTTTAATATCAGATGCGGCGGCCAAGGGCTTTAATAAACCTCGAGCGGATGCTTTCTCCTTATCTGATTCTGCCCCGGTGTTCTCCTACCAAGTAGCGTATTTTGATTCTTTTGCTCTCTCAGAAACTATACGCCGGACTTTTAGTAAAGCACTGATTGACAGCACGGGCACCACAGACGCGGCTCAGTTTGCTTTGGGTAAACATACTGCAGATGCTTTTTATCTTGCCGACAGCGCTAGCCGCAGCACGGCCAAGGCGTTAACCGACAGTTTTACCCACACCGACGCTGCAGCAAAAGACACCGCCAAAGCATTGACAGACTCGTTCCCGTTGTCGGACTTTGCAGTAAGGAACACGTTCAAATCATTCTCCGATTCGTTTGGTAGCTCAGAAACCTTAACACGAGCCCTCAACAAAGGCGTGTTTGACAGCCTTGTGCTTTCTGATTTCTCCAGCCGTATTATTGGTCGTGTGATTAATGATGGCGTTGCAATGAACGACAGCGCCGATTTAGCGGATAATATTACTTATCAAGCTGTAAAATACATAACCAATCTAGTTTTTGTATCAGACGCGACCACAGTAGCCGCCAATGCAAACAAGAACGACACAGTATCTTTGGGCAGCAGTGGTCTTTTGACTTCCCAAAACTATTGTGATATGTCATACTTCGCAGAAGACTACGTCGGTTCTTCCCGCACATTTTCATAGGAGCTTCCATGTTAAACGACCAACTCAAAGTCACTGGCGACGTAGTCGTCGAAATCACTGGCCCAGACGGCCAAATTAAGGATCGCCGCGAGATTAAAAACCTTGTAGTGTCTACTGGAAAAACATTTATTGCAGGTCGTATCGTTGGTACTCCTACAGCTATGTCTCACATGGCTATCGGTTCTAATAATACTGCAGCCGCTACTAACGACGCTGCTTTGGGTAGTGAGTTGGGCCGCGTTGCTTTGTCTTCTTCCACCTCTGCAGGTGCAGTTGTTACTTATGTAGCTAGCTTCCCAGCCGGTACTGGCACTGGTGCTGTTGTTGAAGCCGGCGTTTTCAATGCTTCCTCCTCTGGCACAATGCTGTGCCGCACCGTGTTCGCTGTTGTTAACAAAGGCGCAGATGACGCCATGAGCATTACATGGGCGATTACAGTTAGCTAATTTTTGGAGTAGTGTTGTATGGTTGATATTGTTACCCGAGCGGGTAAGGGCTCGCCTCTTACAAATAACGAAGTCGACGCAAACTTCACCAATCTAGCGGAAGTAGCCGGTGTTACCGGCGAACCCATGGGTCATGAAGACCGTACAACATCTACGATTAGCTTCAACGCATCGACCCGTACGTTCACGATTGCACCTGTAAGCGGTAGCTTTACAGTTTGGTGCAAAGGCAAGAAGGTTGTTGTCAGCTCTGCGCAGACCGTTACGATCCCCAACACCACGGGGATGCATTCTATTTATTACGATGCAAACGGCACGCTGCTATCTAAAATTGGGTACTTCAGTTTCTCTACAGAAGCTCCGACTGCCTACGTTTATTGGAACGCGACAACCGGTGCAGCCCCATACTTTGGTGACGAACGCCATGGCGTTGTTCTAGACTGGCAGACGCATGAGTATTTGCACCGCACACGCGGCGCTGCTATTGCGAATGGTTTCTTGGCTAGCGGCTATACGCTGAACAACTCAGCTACCAACGCGGCGACACAGATTGCAATTGAGTCTGGTACGTTCTTTGATGAGGACATGAAGATCGACATCGTGTCGACTGCTACGCCTACCGCTGGTACATACCAACAGAACTTGTTGTTTCCTGCAAAGATTCCCGTCTTGCATCTGCAAGGCACTTCGTGGGTCATGGATGCGCCCACAGATTTCCCGTTTAAGCAGGGCACATCCAGACCTCAGTACAACTCCCTGTCTGGCGGTGTTTGGAGTACGGCGGACGTTGGCAACAACCAACACGCTACGACATGGATTCTGGCCACAAACAATTTAACGTACCCCGTTATTGCGATCATCGGTCAGTCTGCCACAGATAATCTAGGCGAAGCTGAAGCTTTTGCTTTTGCTGATTTGAGCCTTACAGGTTTTCCTTCGGTTGAGTTTAGACCGCTGTACAAACTGATTTATAAAGCTTCAGACGGCTACGCAAATAGCGTGAACGCCCAACTCGTCAGTATTGTCGATTTGCGTTCGATCTCCGCAGTTGGCTCCGTCGCAAACCCTGCTACTGACCACGGTAACTTGTCTGGTTTGTCTGACGACGATCACCCTCAGTATTTGAGCGTTGACACTGTTCGTGGCGCGTTGACTGCTGCTGTTAAAGCTAGCTTTTTGCCATCTCAGACAAGTAACGCAGGTAAGTTCCTGACGACTGATGCCACGTCCACCTCATGGGCTGCGCTGACTAGTGGTAATATTACAACAGCATTAGGGTTTACCCCATATAACGCTACCAACCCAGCTGGCTATATCACTGGTATTACGTCCAGTAACGTCACTACAGCATTAGGGTTTACCCCATATAACGCAACGAATCCTAGCGGATACGTTACTGCCGCAGGCGCTCGTGGCGCAATATCTGTTACCGGTGCAGGCTCATACGACTCAGCCACTGGTGTGATTAACATCGTCGGTGGTGTGACAAGTTTCAATACTCGCACAGGCGCGATCACTTTGTCGTCTGCTGACGTTACGACTGCGTTGGGTTTTACACCCTACAACAGCACGAATCCGAACGGCTACCTGACAGGCATCACATCGACGCAAGTCACAACGGCTCTGGGGTACACGCCATACAACAGCAGCAACCCATCGGGCTACATCACTGGCATCACATCCAGCATGGTGACAACTGCTTTGGGCTTCACACCCTATAGCAACGCTAACCCATCAGGCTACATCACAAACTCTGCATTGTCAGGATATTTGACAAGCGCGTCAGCGGCTAGTACATATTTGCCATTAGCTGGCGGAACGTTGACTGGCGTACTAAACATCAGCAATGGAGATAGTTCATACGTAACATTTGGGCCTAATACTACGTATTCTGGTTCTTTACGTGTTGGTACTGGCCCCGGCCCTTTAGGATTAGTATCTGGTAGAGCTACGATCTACTCAGACAACGGCAACTTAAAAATTGACGCTGGTACCGGGCAAACTTTATATCTAAACCAACACAATGGTGGCGGAACGGTATACATTGGTGGTACAACAAATTACATTCTTCACACCGGTAATTACAATTCATTTGCTCTTCCTTTAAGCGGAGGTACTCTTAGTGGAGTGACAAATCTTTACGCTGGTTCATCAGGAAATTCTCCTGCACTGTGTTTTGGAACTGAAACTGGCGGATCAAAAAAAGCTATTTATCTTGATACGTTTTGGCTTGTTATTCAAGGTCATCAAAACGAAGGCATCAAGCTTCGAACTACAGACCCCTCTGGGAATACCACAGACCGTTTTGTTGTAACAACGTCTGGCGCAACTATTAATGGAAATCAAGTTCTCCACGCAGGTAACTACACCAGCTACAGCCCAGCCCTGTCTGGTTCGTACGCCAATCCATCTTGGATTACATCTTTAGACGCCGGCAAGTTAACTGGTACTTTGGATAACGCTCGTGTTAACGGCGGGACGTACACAATTAACATTACTGGTAGTGCTGGAACCGCTACTGCAATTGGTGTTCCTACCCAACAAGCCGTTTATACGATTCTGGACGGACCTGCCAATGGCCCGGTAATTAAAGTTCGTTATGACGGTGCAACCGCTAACCGATATATTGATATTGGGTCAAAAGACGGTTACGGCAATTTTTCCAGTGGTTTAAAAATTTACAACGGCGATACTCCTACTTGGGGCGGAAATAACCTTCTTCACGCAGGTAACTACAGCTCGTATGCATTGCCTTTAAGCGGCGGTACGATGACTGGTGTCATCACAACTCCAAACGGCACATACGGAATCATTATTGGTGACGACTCGCGTCTTGCTGATCGGAATGTCGGAAATACACTTTTCTTAGAAGGTAGCCAAAATCCAGATCGTGGTTACTTGAACTTTAGCCAAACATCTGGAAATTCACTCGGTGCAATAAGTGGCGGTGATCTAACTTGGCGGGGTAATTCTGTACTGCATGCAGGTAATTATAGTTCTTACGCCTTGCCTTTGAGCGGCGGGACACTAACTGGAAACTTAGCGTTTCCTGATTCTTTGGCAACAAAAATACAGTACAACGGTAGTAACGCCAATAGTTACACGGTAGGACTAGCATCGGCACTCAGTGGTGGTGATGCTTTAATGAAGTTTGTTGCTGGAGCAACCGGTGCTGGTGAATTTGGGTTTTACACTACATCAAATTTACGGCTATTTATTAGCAGTGCTGGTAGTGTTACATCTAACGTGGATTTCCGTACCCAAATTTTTTACGACAGCAACGACACTGCGTATTACGTAGACCCAAACAGTAGCAGTTTCCTTACAGCAGTGGGGCTTGGTAACGGCGGTTTAAAAATGAACCGTCAATATACAAGCAATTCAATTTGGTTTAATGCAGGTACCGACACAAACCACGTTTTGTGGAATGGCTACTATGGAAATGATCCCGTTACAAGAGGTGCAGTCGGGTCGGGTTTTGATGGTATTTTGTGGAATACATATGCAGGTATTCAAATTCGAGGCGGGCAAGGTGCGGCTTACAATTTAATTACTGCTACTCCCGAAAGTGGTGGAGGCGATCAAAATTCTCATGTCGTAAAGCTTTATGGATATGCCGGGTTGCAACTTGCTACTGCAAATGGTTATGCGTATGCATCAAATCAATTCCGTGCACCAATCTTTTATGACAGCAACGACACTGCGTACTACGTTGACCCCGCTGGAGGTAACGCAAGAATTTCTCGTGATTTGTATATTTCAGGTAATGCTGGCGGAAACTACGGCAACAGATTAATCGTTGGCAATACCAGCACCTCATACACGCTTGAAGATGGAAATGTTAGACCAGTAATTCAAGTCCACGGTCAATACCCAGTTTTATCGCTAAACCACACCGTGACTTCAAACGGAGCGCACGGCCCCACAGTTCAGTTTACTGCAAATGGTACAGGCCGTCAGTTTGTAATTGGCATGAACGGATCGGGCTCACAACTTGATATTGGCGTATCAAATTCTACACAGACCAACTGGAACCCACACAATGGTATAGCCAATTATGAAGGTACTACTGGTTTTAGGATGGATACGTCCGGCAACGTATACAACTACGTTTCTACACGTTCACCAATTTTCTACGACAACGATGATACCGGGTACTACTGCAATCCAAATAATGTTAGTAATTTTAATGTTCGCCTGAGTACTAATGGATACGCTGCATACTCTCCCGATTATGGTTATGGAATTCAACTTGGCGCTGGTTATGCAGGCATTACTCCGTGGAACTTTAATCCCGGAGGTTCTTCTGCTTATAGAAACATAACGTTTTGGGGTACTGGCTGGAATGGTTCTGCGGTAGTTTCAAGAAATATTTTGACAATTGGAAACTATGGCGGATATGTTGGAATCAGAAACGATTCCCCTAACTATGAGTTAGATGTAAGTGGTATTGGTTATTCAAATAGCAGTTTTCGCGCACCAATCTTTTATGATAGCGATAACACAGGCTACTATTGCGATCCAACCGGCACATCAAACTTTGTTGCACTTAGCATTTCATCAGGGCAAAAGATTACCCTCCAAGACGCTAACCACTATCTTCGTTATCAAAGTACTGGATTCAGCGGTTCAACAATCGACGGCCCACAGTTAGGCGGCCACCAAGGCGGTGAGTTAGTAACTAACAACGGCGGCGACAACTGGAGCTTGCGTTGGAACCAAGGTGGCGATACGTTTTCAAGGTCTAGTTCTCGTGCACCAATTTTTTACGATCAAAACGACACAGGGTATTACCTAGACCCGAACTCGACAGGCGTATCTTCGTTTTGCGCAGGAAACGGTCGGTTTGGTTGGGGTGGTGGTGCTGATAAAGGTATTGACATTAACAGCGGTTCAGGTGCTGGCGACTATGGTCGAATTCGTTATTATGAAGACGGCACTAATAGACAAACTATTCACTTTTTCTCTCGTGCATGGCAGGGCGGAGGGTTAACAAACACCTCATCAGGAGCTATTAACCTAGACGGTGCTAACGGAACTACCTTTGGTCCTTGGAACAATCCTGATATGTGGATTGACCACAGCGGTCATGCTCAGTCCAGAGGCAGTTTACGTGCACCAATCTTTTATGATTCAAATGACACAGGCTATTACGTAGACCCAAATGCTGGTTTATCAATTAATACTGCCGGGGTTATACGAGGTTCATACTTTGTAGCTAGTAATTACGCAAGTACTGGTTATACCATTTACAAAGGTTACGATAACTACAACCACTTTATTGTAGTTCGAGGTTACGTAAGCGGTAATACATCAAGCCCATCCATCACAGGTGGACATGGAACCACTTTTGTGGAGTACGCTGAAAGCAACGATAACACCGGCTGGTATTTTAGAACAGCTGCAACTGGCAACTATGATCTTGTCGCACGGATTACAAGGTCATACTCGTCTTTTGAATCAAGTGTCCGTTCAACAATTTTTTATGACACTAACGATACAGGTTACTACTGCGACCCGAATGGCTATTCGCAATTCTCTTCTGGAAATTTTAACTCCGGCTGTAGTTTTACTGGCGGCGGGCAGTGTATTACTGCTTATGGGCAAGGGTCTGTTAATGGTTCGGCGGGTATCGGACTAAACGTATTTTCCAACAATGGAGCCGGCGCAATTATGGCGTTCCATAGGGGCGGCTACTACGCCGTCAACATGGGTCTTGATTCAGACAACGTAATCCGTATCGGTGGTTGGTCTGCTGCTGGAAATCGTTTTCAGTTTGACATGGGCGGTAATTTTACCGCCGCTGGTAACGTCACAGCCTACTCTGACGAGCGTTTGAAGAAAGACTGGGCATCACTCCAGTCCGACTTTATTGAACGATTGGCTACAGTTAAGTCTGGTACATATACCCGCATCGACAGCGAAGAACGCCAAGCTGGTGTGTCCGCGCAGGACTTCCAAAAGCTTTTACCTGAGACCATTTCAGCAGATAACGAAGGTGTGTTGTCCGTTGCTTACGGAAACGCTGCCTTGGTATCCGCCGTAGAACTTGCAAAAGAAGTCGTCGATTTACGAAAACGCGTAGCTCATTTAGAATCCCTCATCAACAAACTCATTGGAGATTAACCATGACCATTACCTACACATGGGCTGTTACAAGCCTGAAAACCCGCAACGAAGGGGCAAACGAAAACGCCGTCGTACAAACTTACTGGAAAAAGACCGGTACAGACGAAGCCGGCCACACTGGCGAATTCTCTGGTGCTACGCCTTTCACTACGGCCAACATGCCTGAAGGCTCCACATTTATTCCCCTTGCAGAACTGACTGAAGAGATCGTTCTTGGCTGGATTAAAAACGTAGTTGTTGGTAGCTACGAAGAGCACGTTAATGGTATGATTGCCAAGCAAATTGCTGAGAAGGCAACGCCAATTACCGAGACTCCCATGCCTTGGGCTCCAGTAGTTGAGACTCCCCCCACAACACCTGCTCCTTGAGTAAATCATGACGCTGCAAACCTCTGGCCCCATTTCAATGAGCGACATTAGCGCTGAGTTTGGGTTTGGTAATAAGTTAAGTGACTATTGGGGAGTCCTTTGGTGGACAAACTCTGGTAGCCGTGGTTATTTTTCAACAGGAACCATTTCACTTAGTGACTTTTACGGCAAACGTGCAACCAATCCGGGTGCAGGTGGCGGCGGTGGCGGCATAGAAGCTTAACTAGGAACCCAATCATGGACAACCAACAAATCTTTAACTTCGTTGTAGCTATTGCTGCATTCTTGGCCGTCTTTGTCTTTAACCAGACAACCCGGAAAATCCAGAAGTTGGAAGACGAGATGGTTTCCATGCGGGAGAATATCCTGAGAGACTACGTGCAAAAAGACGATTACAAATCCGACATTGCCGAGATCAAAACCATCCTGCGACAAATCTTCGACAAGCTTGACTCGAAACAAGACAAATGATGTATGCGCTGGCTGCTTATTCCGCTTGTCTCGCTCGTTTTCTGGGCGAGTGCCAAAGCACCCTGCACAATTTCAGACTTCTACGGACTGAGCTGGCTGGGAAACCCCTCGGAGCGGCACCAGAGATTGTCGGAGTGGCTCACCACCAATGGTGATAACTGCACTTCGGAGCAGCTAGTTGGCATTTGGAATAATCTTGCAGTGTGGGCAGGGACTGCGGATAGCGCAGAGTTACGGCAGAAGGTCTTGTTCTACTACGCCCGGGCGGTTGAAAGGGAAAAGAAATGATTACCTTAGACAAGTGGTACCCAATGGTGCAACCCACCTATGATGCAAGAACAATCGCTTTCGATAGGGCCGTTGAAAAGAAACAGGCTGAGTACGACGAAGCCCTCAAGGCTAACAAACTTGAATTTAAAACACGTGAATTAGAGATGGAGCTGTACGACAAACGGGCTAGGCAGAATACGATATCGTTAGAGAATATCAACAACCCCCGACGTTTTGCAATATTTGTATGAGGACACAACATGGAAATCACAATGCGCGAAAGACTAACATTTTGGGTCACTTTCATGATAAGCATCACCCTATGCTTTTCGGTATTGGCCATGGTGGTTGCGTTCTTGATGGGACTTTGGGCAAAAGAAGTCGACAACGGCGAGATATTCAAGATGATTTCCCCCGCGTTCTCAACACTTATCGGTGGCATGATTGGCTTCTTGTCGGGTATCAAACTTAATCAAACTGAGGAAAAGGATAAAAAATGTTAACTCTCTTGTCTACGCTGATGTCGTTCTTGATGGGTGGCCTGCCAAAGATTCTTGAATTCTTCCAAGACCGTGCTGATAAGGCACACGAGTTAAACCTTGCCCAGATGCAAATTACTCGCGAGCTGGAAATGCGCAAAGCCGGCTTTGAAGCCCAAGAACGTATCGAGCACATTAAGTCTGAACAGCTTGAAACCCAAAGCGCAGCCAACACAACACAGACCCTGATTACTGCGCAACAAGCTGAGATGCAAGCCGTCTACGCTCACGACATGAGCCTCAATGAAGGTACATCTACATGGATGAAGGATTTGCGTGCTAGCGTGCGTCCCGTCATTACTTACGGCTTTTTCTTCTTGTTGGTATTTATTGACGTTGGCTTGTTTGCCTATGGCTGGAGCCGCGGCGTGCCTTTTACAGAACTGGCAGAGATGTTGTGGGATTCTGATACTCAGGCTTTGTTCGCTTCGATTATTGCTTTCCACTTCGGCGGCCGGGCTTTTGGCAAATGAACATCTCCGAGAAATGCTTACACATGATCCGGCACCACGAAGGTGTCCGGACAAAACCATACCAGTGCCCTGCTAAATTGTGGACGATCGGTGTTGGGCATGTGATGTACCCCGAGCAGGGGAAGCTGAAGATAGACGACCGCAATGCTTTTCAGACAAAGCCAGAGGACATGCGGGTTTACACCATGGAAGAAGTCGATGCAATTCTTCGTAGCGATCTCAAACGATTTGAGCAGGGCGTGGCTAAGTTTTGCCCAGTACCCCTTACACAAGGTATGTTTGATGGCCTTGTTAGTTTTAGTTTCAATGTCGGTCTTGGAACACTCCAGCGTTCAACGCTTCGTCAGAAACTTCTTCGCGGGGATAAAGAGGGCGCTGCTGAGGAACTCCTGAAGTATTGCATGGCGGGCGGTAAGGTGTTAAAAGGCTTGCAAAAACGTCGCATCGATGAACGTGCCTTATTTATGAGTTAAGACTACAATCGGTGCATATAGGAGTGAGCTATGGCCGTTATTCGCTTTGGGGGCTTCGGCGGTGAAAACCGAGCGATTAACCCCGTCATGTTGCCTGATACTGTAGGCGTTGTTTCCCGCAACCAAAAGCCCGGGCGCGGTGACTTGCGTGCTTGGAAATCCCCAACAACTGTTGCAACTGTTCCCTCTGGCCGTCAGACTATTTATCGCATGGGTCGTGACGTAAACTCCGACTCTCAGTATTGGCTTAGCTGGACAGGTACTGTTAACGTGGTTCGAGGCTTTGATGCTGCGGACACTACCGAGCAAACATACTACACAGGTGATGGCGCTCCTAAATTCACTAACAACGTCATTGGCCTAGCCACTGCGCCCTACCCCACAACAAGCCGCCCCATGGGGCTCCCAGCGCCCGTAGACGCGCCCACAGTATCTGGAACAAACTCCGGCTCTGCAGAACCCGTGGTTGAGTATTATTACTATGTATATACCTACGTGAACAGCGCAGGCTGGGAATCCGCTAACTCGCCCGTGAGTGCGCTGATAACCCGTGACAACCTTGGCTCAACGACCATATCCAACTTCAGCGCGGCCCCATCGGGCAACTACGACATTGTCAAAATCCGCATCTACCGCACACAGGGTAGTTCCACTGGCACAGACTTTTACTTCTTGCGTGAGATTGCTACCGGCACTTCGTCTACAACTGACGACAACCGAGACCTTGGTGAGATTCTTGGAACCGCTAACTGGCTTCCAGCTCCCGGTATTCCGACAGGCGGCACATCGAACGTCACTGAGCCAACACTGTCTAACCTGACAGCTATGTGGAACGGCATGATGGCCGGCATCTCGGGTAACTCTGTACGTATCTGTGAACCTTATGCGCCATATGCATGGCCCGCGGCTTATGAGATTATTCCTCCTGATAGCAAGCCTGTTGGCCTTGGAGTGTTTGGTCAGGCTATGCTGGTATTAACCACAGGTCGTCCGCTGATTACGCAGGGCTCTACGCCTGACGGCATGGATCAACAACCGCTTGAGATACAGCAAGGCTGCGTTGCGGCACGCTCCATTGTGAGCATGGGTACTGGTGTTGCTTGGGCATCTGAGGATGGTCTGTGCTGGTTCGGAGCCGGCGGCCCTCGTGTTCTGACAAATGGAATCATGCTCCGCGAAGACTGGCAAGCCCTTGTGCCGACTAGCATCATTGGTAAGATGTATGAGGGTTTATACCTAGGTAGTTACGATGATGGTTCTGGCCGCAAAGGATTCCTCATTGACCCCAACGGCGGCGGTATGTACTTCCTTGATACCGGCTACGAAGCTATGTACTTTGATAGCCTCAAAGACCAACTGTATGTATTAACAGGTACAAACATAGGTAAGTGGGATACCGGTACCTCGATGACTTATCGTGCACGCAGCAAACCTTTCCGCCAAGGCTCCCCAATCAACTATGCTGCCGCGCAAGTAAACGCAAATGCATACCCCGTGACTTTCCGCTTGTACGCCGACGGCGCACTCAAACACACGCAGACCGTTGCAGACCGCAATCCGTTCAGACTACCCGGTGGCTATCGCGCCTTTGAATTTCAGATTGAGCTCGAGGGAACCAACCCCGTGCAGGACGTGGCTATTGCAACATCTGTTGAGGAATTGAAACAGATATGAGAAACGATATCCCCAGCGACAGTGCCAGTAATTTTGGCCCTCGCGTACGCGAAACCTTGATGACCTATTTGGGTAAGCAGGGCGACCCCCTTGACCGCGGTCTTATTTTGCGTGACCTTGTTGAAGCTGGGATTATCTCTCTTAGCAACTATAACTTCGGCGGTGGTGTAGCTCCGATTACTGTTGGCAATGCAATCATCGACGAGGCTGACTTAACTCCTCCGCCAACTCCGACGGGCTTTACCGCAACAGCCGCAATTACTAACCTGATTGTTGAGTGCGACGACCCCACGTACAGACAAGGCCATGGCCACAAACAGTCACGTCTTTATGGCGCTAAACGCGCAGGCAGCGCACCTCAGCCAGTATTTGCCGACGCCATAGAAATTACCCAGTTTGCTGGTGCAGTAACTTCATACTCAACAGACCCTGCTACCGAGTGGCACTTGTGGCTTAAATGGGAGACCAAAGACGGCGTGCTTAGCATAAGCCCCGCGGGTGGAACCAATGGAGTTGTTGTAACCACAGGCCAAGACGTCGCCAAACTCCTCGAAGCGCTTACTGGAAAGTTACGGGCTGAACAACTTTACACCGACTTGGGTTCCCGCATTAACCTGATTGATGCAGAGGCGAGTGTCCCCGGCTCAGTTAACGCCCGTGTTGGCGCGGTACAGGCACAGATCAACGACATCCAGAATACGCCCGCATACTCAGGTTCTGTTACGTACTCTGCAAACGACTTGGTAACATATAACGGCGCTATCTACCAAGCGAAGTCTACAACGACTGGCAATCTACCTACCAACACTACTTATTGGACAAAGGTCGGAGATTACACATCTCTGGGTCAGGTGGTTGCGGCCCATACTACACAGATTGCAACAGTTGTTAGTGACCTTGCAGCGGAGGTAACTCTTCGCCAGACTCTGGATGCCCAAGTCAACAATGCTACTACTGGTCTTCCCGCTACCCGCGCAAACCTATCGACAAACTATTACACCAAAGCTGCCACAGATTCCGCGATTGCTTCGGCGACTAGCGTACTAGTTTCTACGACTGCATTGAATTCAGCACTAAGTAATTACACCAATACTGCAGGTTTGGTAGCGGACTATTACACAAAGACAGCAACAGACGCCGCAATTAGTTCTGCTACGCAGTACCTTGTATCCAACACAGGTTTGAGCAACGCCTTAAGTGCGTATACCAACACAGCAACCCTGACTGCAAACTACTATACAAAGACAGCCGCAGACTCGGCCATTAGCCAAGCAACGCAGAATCTCGTATCTAACACAGGGCTTACAACTGCCTTAAACGCGTACACCACTACAGCGACTCTTAACACGCTGTACTACACCAAGACTGCCACCGACTCGGCGATTAGCGCGGCTACATCTAACTTGGTATCAACGACTGCTCTTAATAGCACTTTGGGTTCGTACGTTACAAACTCGGCGTTATCAACTAACTATTACACCAAGACCGGCGCTGACACCGCTATCAGTAATGCAACGACCAATCTGGTCTCCAACAGCGGCTTGGCTTCTACACTAAGTAATTACCCTACTACTTCTACGCTGACGACAAACTACTACACCAAGACAGCTACCGACTCTGCAATCAGTTCCGCCACATCAACGCTTGTATCTACAAGCACACTAAACAATTACACAACAACTGCTGCACTGCAAGCCAACTATTACACCAAGGCGAGCGGCACTGATCTCGAGGGTAAGTACACGGTCAAGGTTGACCTCAATGGTTATGTCTCCGGCTATGGCTTGGCTTCTACCGCTAACACGGCTGGGGCTTCTAGTACTTTCGCTGTACGTGCGGATTCGTTCTATATTGCAAGCCCTAGCGGCCCGGGGATTAGCCCCACAATGCCGTTCATTGTCCGGACAACACCTGTCACCATCAATGGCGTAGATGTCCCCGTTGGCGTTTACATGACCGATGGCTACATCCAGAACGGCACAATTACAAACGCCAAGATCGCCGACCTCGCAGTTGACAACGCCAAGATTGCTTTCCTGTCTGCTGACAAAATTAGAGCCGGCTCAATCAGTGTTGGTCAATACATTCAGTCAGCTAACTACGTCTCGGGCTCTTCGGGCTGGAAGATTAACGGTGATGGTGCTGCCGAGTTTGCTGCCGCCTCTATCCGTGGGCAACTGGTTGCGTCTCAAATTAACTCTGCGGGTCTATCCATCCGTGCGGCCGACGGCTCAATCATTCTGTCTGCGGGCTCCAGCGTTGCGGCAAGTTCTTTCGGAGGCAATGTCACTGGTTCTCTGGCTGGTACGGCGGCTTCGACTGTTGTAAACACGGCCAACTCTGCGTCTTCTGCGGCGGCCACTGCTCAAGGAACGGCTAACTCGGCTGCTTCTGCAGCTTCTACCGCACAGGGTACAGCTAATACAGCTGTTAGCGCGGCTTCTACTGCTCAAAGTACGGCGAACAACGCTGCTTCCGCAGCCTCTAATGCACAATCTACAGCTAACGCCGCTGCATCCGCCGCCGCCACTGCCCAAGCTACTGCTGACGCCAAACTTTCAAGGTCGGGTGCGCAGATTCTGACTGGCCCAGTGACGCTAAATGCAACAGGCGCGATTACTGTGGGCAACCCTGCAATTAATGGCGTCCCCGGGTACAACGGTTACTACATTGGTAGCACGGGTATTGTTGGAACTAAGAATGGCAATGTGACTTTTGCTTTGGACAACGCAGGTAATGCCACGTTTAAGGGTGATCTAACTGGTGCTTCGGGTACGTTCAGTGGTGCTCTGTCTGGTGCTACCGGTACATTTAGTGGCGCGTTGTCTGGTGCTACCGGATCATTTTCTGGAGCTGTAAGTGCGTCTTCTTTGACAGCCGATACCATGGACGTTGCGCGGCGAAACGTTTTGCAGAACGGTGTTATCAACCTCCCAGCTCAGACATTATTAGGGTATACCCGAGTTACATATAACGAAGAGGGCGGCACTTATACTGTAGACACTCCGTTCCCTGCGGGGACAACGTTTACCGTACCGATCAATAAGTTGATACCAACGGACATCTACGACGCTTATTTCTCCGAGTTTCCAATCGCCGTTGTTCTGCGACAGCCCTTTTCTTGCAGTTCACACACATTATCAGAGGCAACATATGTTGGCGGCGACGGGCAGTTTAATATTTCTGTTGCTGCCGAAGTTGTTGTGAATAGACGGTATTCTTATGGTGGTTCAACAACTACAGACGATAACCGTGTATATATTTTCTTGCGGCACTATCTGATTACCAATGTGTCTAGCGAGTTTACTTACATGACTGTACCTACGCAACTACGATGGGTGGTTAACCGCGCATGAAATACACATACGACGAACATAACTTTTTCAGCGGCACAATCTATACCGAGTCTTCCGTTGGAGTATCTGAGGCCCCGCCCGAGGCTAGGGGTAAAATGCGCCCCAAATGGAACGGCACTACATGGGCACTTACGCCCGATTTTCGCGGTACAACTTGGTTTAACTCAGAAACCAAAAAGTATGAAGTATCTGCACATCCCGACGACGGAAGAATAAATCCATGGGTTGAAGTTGTTGGCGGAACTATTACGGATAGCTTTCCTCCCGCCGCAGGATATATCTTTGACTATGTCACTAAAGAGTGGATACCGGATACTGCCGTCAAGGAAGCCGAAGTTAAGGCTGAGCGAAACCGTCTTTTGGCTGCTTCCGACTGGACTCAGATGCCAGATGTAACCTTAGCCAACAAAGCAGCATGGGCTACCTATCGTCAAGCGCTCAGGGATATCACAACGCAATCTGGATATCCATTTGAAATCGTCTGGCCAACTCCACCACAATAATACATAATACGCAAATGGCAGAACTTGTCTTTAACCAGAAGGATCGAATTGGCGCTTGGGTTGCAGAGCGTGTGGGTCAGGCTGGAGACTGGGGAAGTTTTTATGCTCTTGGTGTTGTTAACGGCGAAGAAGTCCTAGCCGGAGTAGTCATAAACAATTACAATGGCGCAAATGCTACATGTCATATTGCGATCGCACGGCAGACTAAGCAGTTGATTCCCCTCTTAGAGCACGTGTGCAACTATGCATTTAATCATTGCCAGCTGAAAAGACTAACTGGTATGGTACCCACAAATGAACCCCACATCATAGAATTTGACAAGCATCTTGGATTTGAGGAAGAGTTTGTAATGAAGGACGGCGCACCCGGCGCTGATATGCAGATTTTGGTAATGCGGCCTGACACTTGTCGTTGGCTGCGCAAGGAGTAAATATGGGCGGAAAATCGTCACCACCACCACCGGACTACTCGGGCCTGACTGCTGCCACAGATCGGGCGACTGCTACTGCTGAACGCTTGAGCAATCGGTCTATGGACTTTGCAGAACGTCAGTATGAGGAGATGAAACCTCTGGCGCAACGCGTTGCCGCTCAGCAGATGGCTGCCCAAGAGCAGCAGATGAAACAAGCTCAAGATTACTACGACTACCAACAAAAAACGTTTCGACCGTTAGAGACTGGATTAGTACAGCGAGCACAAGATTACAACACTGAAGCCAACCGCACACAACTTGCGGCTCAAGCCGCTGCCGACGCAGCCAACGCATTCCAAGGTGCACAAAACGTATCTAGTCGTGAGATGGCTCGCCGAGGTATAAACCCATCTTCTGGTGCAGGCATTATGCTTCGTAATCAGAACGCTTTGGGTCTTGCATCAATGACTGCGGGTTCCGCTAATAACGCACGCCGAGTTGCAGAACAGACTGGTTGGGCTCGTAGCATGGATGTTACTGGTCTTGGTCGTGGTCTTGCCGGTGCTTCACTGGGTGCATACAGCGGCGCTAATTCTTCTGGTACTGCGGGCCTTGGTTCCGCCATGTCGGCAGGTAATCAATTCACTAATGCATTCGGCCAAGGCGCAGGTTACGCCATGACTGGTGCTCAGATGGGTATGACTGGTGCAGGAAACATTCTCAACTCACAGACAAGTGCTTATAACGCCGGCATGGCTCAGCAGGGTCTCGACGTCGGTGGTTTGTTAACTGGAGCAGCTAAGGCTTATACAGCGTTCTCTGATCGTCGCCTTAAAGAAAATATTCAAATGGTCGGCCGCGACGAGCGCACTCAGTTGCCGCTTTATGAGTTTGAATATATCAACGGTTCTGGTAAACGCTACCTTGGTGTCATGGCACAAGATGTTATTGAGACATATCCAGATATGGTCTTTACAATGCCTGATGGTTTTATGGCAGTGAACTACGCCGGACTAGGCATTGAAATGGTGGAGGTGGATCATGCGGCTTAATTTTAATAACATTGGCAAGGGTATTGAGGCTATTGCTGGAGCAAAACAGGCTGAGGACTTGGCTAAAGCCGCAAAGCCATACGAAAACAACATTACCGAAGGTGCGTATGGTGTTGGGCTAGCTCCTAGCCTGCAGAATGTTATTGGTGTACGGGATGAAGCTTTACAAGGCTTAGGCGAAGATGCTACACCAGAGCAACGCCAGCAAGTCATAGATCAGTACACACCCGCTATGTCCGAGTTAAGCCGACGCGTTGGCTTGCAAGGCCCTGACTATACTGTCGGAGGTTATGGCCCTTCTTATGAAAGTAAAGACGCGGCTCGAATGGCGAATGCTGGATTGCGTTCTGAAGCCCTTGCTAATGTCTATCGCCGCTATGGTGACGTAGAACGAGCTGATGCCTTAGAAGGCCGCGCACTAGAGATGCGTCGTGGATTAGAAGCTGAAAACCGTGCGGCGGCGGCGGAAAGACGTGCACAAGAAACCGCAAACCAACAAGCACAAAAATTTGCAACTGAATCGACATTAACAGGTTTAAACATAAATCGTGCGACGCGTGAAGATGCGGCTGCGGTGGAGGAAGTCACTCGCCAGAAAGAAAACGCTGCTTGGTGGGTTGACCGAACTACTGATCCTGAGACTGGCAAACGTCGTGCGCCTAAACCAGAAGACTGGTTAGCAGCTTCCCAGCGTGATGCAGCTAGTTACTACGACAAAGGCGACTACACCAAAGGTGGCCAAGCATTCGATGCCTTTATGACTCGTGCGGAAGCTATGATTTTAAAAGATGAAAAAGAACGTAAACGTGCTGCAGAGACAGCCTTTTCCGCATTCAATACTAATAAGTCCGACGAAGCTTTGAAACTTGGTTTGGAACTTTACAACAAATACTTACCTAACGGTTCTATAGCTACAAGTGCAAAGCTTGATAAAGACGGCATGATCGTGATGACTCATACTGACTTGTCTGGTAACAAACTTCCTGATTCTAGGATCACACAAAAGCAGTATTTAGAAGGGTTAGCTAGTTTTGGTGACTCTAAAGAAGCTTTGAAGTTTGTTCAGCAGACATTTAATAATAACCTCGCACTTAGAGAAGCTGGTCAAAAAGACCGCAGTCTTAATTTGCAAGAGCGCAATACTGAGGTTACTGAAGACACTGCGCAATTTAATAAGATTCAGGGGCTTAAACGCGATGCACGCGAAGATAAAAAGTTAAATCAACCTTCTGCGCAAACAGTAAAGCAGTTTAAAGACGAAAAAACTGGTGAATCTGTTCTTGTGGACGTCACTAAATTAGAAGTTGATAAGAATGGTGTTCTAAAAACACCTAAAGGTTTGGTAGCTGTTAACGCTAAGACTGAACCTACAGACGCGGCTGTTGTTAAACTAGCCCAAGCAATTATGCAAGACCGTCAGAACTATAAGATGGTAGGCGGAAAATTAGTTCCACCTACTATGGCGGAAGCCACTGCAATGGCTAAAGCTAATCTGCGTAAACAAAGCGCGAACGACACAGAAGATGACAGCGATAGAATAATACGTCTAATGAGAGCAGCGCAAGCAGGTAATGCTGTAGACTCCGAAGCAGATTAATAGGTAGCAGACATGGCCGATTTAAATAAAATTCGTAAAGCTTTCCCTGAGTTTAAGGACGCTAGCGACGAGGAGCTTATTGGTCAGATATCGAAGATGACCAAGACTTCGGTTGGTGATCTTTACGATGCTTTTAGAATCGCGCCTCGTGGAGTATTGTCTGAGTCTGCACGCCAGTTTGCAGGTGGTTTAGTTTCTGATCTTCCCAAGATGTTTGGGCAAGCTGCCCAGTACTTTGTACCAGAGGGTAGCCAAGCATCTATTGACGCCAAGGCTCTAGCTCAGCGTGCGGAAGAACGCGGCATTGGTTATGAACCAGACTTGCGTGGACGTGGGTTGGCCGGTGAAATAGCAATCAAAGGTGCTCGTGGAGTTGGTGCCGCTGCACCTTTATTGGCCGCTAATGCTATTCCCATAGCTGGGCCAGCCATTTCTGCCGGTCTATCTGGATTAGTATATGGCGGCTCATCGGCCCAAGAAACCTACGATAAGATTCTAGAGCAAACTGGGGACAAGGAAGCCGCTTCTGCTGCTGCCCGTAGGGTAGGTCTTATTCAAGGTGCAGGTGAAGCAGCCGCGTCTTTTGTAGGTGGAAAAGCTTTGCAAGGTATTGCCCCCGTATTTGGGATTGGTGGAAAAACCACTGGTGGTGTCCTTGCAGGTATGATCGATACAGCGGTGCTTAAGCCATTTGCAAAGAGCATGGCTATTAATGCTGCAGTGCAACCCGGCACGGAGATCGCTCAAGACTTGGGTACATATGCAGTTGAGCAAGCTTATGGTGCAAAAGAAGAAGACCCCTATGCTATTGCACGTGAGTCCGCTATTGGTGGGTTAGGTATGAGTTTGTGGCTTGGCCCTCTGTCCTTGGGCGGCCACAAGATGCGTTCAAAGAAGGCGGAACAATTCAGCCTTGCTTATAACGAGGCTATGTATGGTGAAAACGCAACACCTGAGTCACGCCAAGCAGCATTACAAACAGTGGTCGATGAGGCTAAACGTCAAGGCGTTAAAGTCGATGACCCTGAACAGTGGATGCAACGACAGCTTAGGGAAGAAACAGTTAGCTTAGACAATTTAAAAAAGCAAGAAGATACTGTAATTGAGGCTGGCAAAGAGTCGCCCCTTGCAGACATCTCCTATGCTTTAACTGATCCAGAACTTTCGGATAAGATTTCTGATACCGATCGCCAAAGTCTTATTGGGTTAATTAACACTGTGCGGTTAGGTAAGCTACCTCCAGCCGCCGAAGAAGCGGTTATTACACAGGCTAAAGGAATCATTGGCCGATACATGGTTGCCGAGCAAGACCAGAACGCTGAAGTTAATCTGCTGACACCAACCGGCTTACAAACCACTCCTGCGTTGTTCTCACCTACACCGGTGCAAGAGATCGACCTTGCTGGTGGTTTGACACAAGTCCAAACCAATTTCCCCGCGGACACCTCTGCATATGCGCCTGACACAAATGTCGGGCGTGAAATTCCTCGTGTGCAACAACCCGCGCCCGTGGAAGGTGCCGCTGGTATCAGTACAGTAGCTCCCGGTGTCTTTGAAGTTGCACAACCACTTCAGCAAGTAGAAACTACTCCTGCGGCTACTCCCGTTGCTACAACTACTGAACAAACTCCCGCTGCTCCAGTTGCGTTTACACCTACTGCAACTAAGACATCTACCCAAGGGCTTACAACAAACACGTATTCTGCTACGGATGCACAGGGTGCTCCGGTTACTGTTAATGTCACTCGTGGTGTTACCGGTCGCGTCACTCGCGCTGAAGTTGCAAAGACTGACGCAAACAACAAGGTCTCAGAAAAACGTATCCTTACCAATTTTGGTGACGCAGCGCTTTCTCCCACTGACGCTGCCTTCTTACAATCAACATTGCCAGACTATAAGTTTGGTCAACCCGCCCCTGCACCAGTTTCTCCTTTGGTCGCGCAAGCAACCACTTCGCCCTCCGCGCCGGCCGCGGGGGGCATTTTTCCAGCTTCTACAACACCTGTCACTACCACTACCAAAAATGGCCCTCAAACCACTCAAACCAAGCAAACAGAAACGCAAGGACAAAAACCAGCCACAGCCGCAGATGTAGCCGTCGAAGTCGACACAGGGCCTAAGAACGTCTCCGAAGCTATCAAGGAAGACAACAAGCATGACGCCATTCTGAAGGCCATCGAAACTGAAAACGAGAATACTGACAACCTATTTGCATCAGTCAGTGGTGAAACTAAAAAAGCTCCGGGTAAACCCTCAATGCCTTCGCAGGTGTACGCTGCAATTCGCAATGCTGTGCTGAATCCTAAAGGCGCAATCATGGTGCGCAAGGCTAAGTCTGTCGAGAAAGATTCGGCTGCCACTGAGAAGTATGGTACCAAAATCAAAGCGATTGCTGACGCTGTGCGCGATTTGGCCAACGCATATGAAACATACACCAAACAAAATCTAGTTCGCTCTGGTGAAACTATTAAACGTGGAGTAACTGCTGATGACGTTATCGATGCCCGTGCTACTGAACTGAAGGCAAATGCCAACGCCGTACGTGCAGCCTTAGCTAAGCTAGGCGAAGCCGTTGGCGGAAATGCAAAGGACGTCGAAGCCATTGTTCGGTTTATTAAGGATCGTGCACAAAACGAGCAGAAGAATAATGTTGAAGTTGGTAAAACCGATATAAGAGTTTCTCGTGCATGGGCGGCAGCTAAGAGCGAAGCGTTTATCGGTGAACCCGATTTGTTAGCTACAAGTGCTAATGAAGTCCGCCAATCTAAAGAAGGCACAGCTCGTGGTGTTGCTCCCCAACTTGTCACTGCTGCAACCGAAGGCTACCAAGTACTTGGTAAGGGTGAGAAACAAACCGGCCTAAACGGCATTCTGAACTACATCCGCACGAACGGCACGCCGTTTGAGAAGACACTTGCACAAGCCATTAAGTTAGCTGTCAAAGGTAAAGCACCAATAACAATTAAGTTTGTTAAGGAAGGCAAGTCTCAGTACGACCCTAAGACAAACACGATCACGATCAGTGAAACAAGTAGTAAAGAAGTTGCGTTGCACGAAGCATTGCATGGTGCATTACAGTGGTTTGTTTATACAAACCCTAACGCCGCACAAGTGGTTGCCCTCAAAGCTGCTTTGCAGCGCGTAGTTAATTTTGATACTGCCAAGCTAACGCCTAAAGCCGCAGAAGTGCAGGCTGTACTGAAAAATATTCTTTCTGGCAAAAGCAAGACCGCTGAACTTGACGCTGTGCTTGAGTTGATTTCCTACGGGAATACCCTTAACGACTTCCGTCGCGCACTGCAAGGGATGGAGAGCAACGCTCCCCGCACATTTACCAAGTTTGCTAACGACGTTATGGACGCGATCTACGCATTAGTTCAACGTATGCTTGGTGTTAAACAGACTGTTGCTTCTGACGTCATGGAAAACACATTCCAATTGCTTGAGGCCGCACGTCAAGCTACACAAGAAACAGCACCGAAAAAAGGTAACGTATTGCAGGCGGCCATCAGTACAACTACTGATGCGTTTAAGCGCTGGTTCGGCGACAGCAAAGTCGTGGATAAAGACGGCAAAGCGATGGTTGTCTACACGGGCACATCAAAAGACCAAGACTTCACTACGTTCCGTATTCCTAGGAACGGTACTTGGTTTACAACTGATCCAGAATCTGCGTCACAGTATGCGGTAGAGAACGACAGTATGGGGTACACGTGGGAAGGCCGTGGCATGGCCCCTAAGAATACTGCATCACGTGTGATGCCTGTGTACTTGCGTATTGAGAACCCATACAAGCTCACAGCAGACGAGATGGAAACCCTCAAGTATGCCGAAAACTACAAACGCGTCCAAGGTTTAATATTTGAACGTGCTAAAGCTAAGGGGCACGATGGTATTGATTTGGGTGATGGCATCTGGGTAGTTATTAAAGATGCTAATCAAATCAAGTCTGCAATAGGCAACCGTGGTACGTTTGACCCCAAGTCAGGCAATATTCTAAAAGCTGAAGTTCAGTCTGAGATTCCAAAGCCTAGCGAGCAGTCTGACCAGATCAACCTTGAGAAGTACAAAGACGGCCCTAGCTGGTCGATCAACATAACACGCTCATTCTTAGAACAAGTTGGTTTCGGTGAAGGCGGTATGCGCGAAGCGCAGGCTAAGCAGCTCATGAAAAAAGCGGCTGATAAAATAATCACAGAATTTCCCGGCTTCGCAGGTAACTTGCGAAAGATTGCATCTGGATTCGGGTTGGCTACTGATTACAAAAAAGCGGCTGCGGTTTCCAAACAAGAACGTCAAGGTGGCTTGGTTGAAGCTGAGTCCCTTTTGCAACGCCTGTATCGTTCTCCTGCTGACGCAGTCCGTGTATTTACCTATCTTAACGGGGACGATTCTGCCTTGCAGAATAAAGGTCGTGACGCCGTGCTACGTGATACTGCGGATGCTATTCGGGAGCAGATTGAGTCTTATATTGAAACGTTGTCACCAAAAGATAAGCGTATGTTCGAGGGCTTAAAGTTTACAGACAAGTTATTAAAGCCACAGGGACTAGCTGACTTGGCAAAGAAGTCTTTTGGTATGCATAGTGTGAGCGCCATCTTCCGCCCAGAAGACCGCGTTGAGCCAAACATAGAAGATTTTAAAGCGTTGTTACCAATGAAGAATGATGTGGTTGACTCTGACAAACCACTGTTCCAAACATTTGAAACTTTAGGCGGGCAACGAGTACCTAATGGTTTTATTGGTGAAGAGCAGGCTAATGACCATCCCGAGCTCGACATCGATCGTAGCCGCGTCTGGTATTTCGATGGTAAGAAAAAAGGCCCTGATGGCGGCTTTAAGTTCCGTACCAGAAACATTAGCGGTGCTAACCTTATTGATGTGGCTAGCCGCATGGGAGATGAAAAGCTTTCTACGCAAGAGAAAGAAGAAGCCGCTCAGCAGATTAGTTCTGCGTTGCTTACCACCATTGCAGCCTTGTCTCACAACGCCGCCACTAAAAACCTCTTTTCTTCTATGGTGCCAATGGGTCGTAATGAAGACGGCACTGCAACCGAAAGCACTGTAGCTTTTAACAGTCTCGACGAAATTAACACACTGTACCCTAAGCGTAAGTTGACAGAAGCAAACCTACTCAAGGCATCGGATGATGAATCAAAGATCAAGGATATTCGCAACAAAGCACAGCGTGGTGATGTCTGGGTACGCTTGCCTGATACAGACCACTACGGCCCGCTACGCAACAAGATTGTTCCCGGTGGTGTCTGGAGTAATTTGCTCGACATGCACGAGCGTCAGCCGCTAATTAACAGCGAAACATTTAACAATCTTATGGCTGCGTTTAAGAAGAACAAAACTGTGTTCTCTCCCGCTACGCATACAAACAATATACTTACCAACTATGCTCTAATGTTGTTGCATGGTATTTCCCATAAAGCTGTTGGCGACGCAGCTAATCTAATTGTGCGGTATGAGATAAACCCCGCTTCGCTTACCGACGAACAACGGGCAATCATGAAGGCGTTCTACAAGTCTGGTGCCGTGCTTGGTAACTTTACCAATGCCGAGACCAAAACATACTTGGCCAAGAAATTGGCACAGAATATCACTCAACAGAATGAGCGGTCGTTACTGACTAAGTTGTCTGCATTAGCTGGTTATGAGCACGAGTTCTCTAAATATGCGTCAAAGATCGCCCGTGGTGCTAAGC
>Ga0209088_10000325_pt1 | contig 34642 bp, 35 predicted proteins | sample S_140625_EF_Meta_FD_187324 | JGI IMG/M metagenome (GOLD analysis project Ga0209088, IMG submission 187324) | Freshwater microbial communities from Lake Simoncouche, Canada to study carbon cycling - S_140625_EF_MetaG (SPAdes) (version 2) | ecosystem: Environmental > Aquatic > Freshwater > Lake ... | reverse complement strand
AATACCTTCAGTGATGGCTTCTTCGGAACCGCCAATAACCGCTCTTTTTAAAATTTCAACTCCTTTATTCCCTACCAACGCCCTGTCTAATCTCTTAAACAACCCGTCTACAGGAAGCATTTCTATTGGGTAGGAAACCAACGCATTTTGAATAGCATAAGTTAATGCTTCATTTTCTGTAGCCCCTTCATTTTTAGCTTGCTCATAAGATGGTGCAGCTACTTGAGAAATTGTTAACGCACCTTGAGGCGTAGCCATTCTTGATGCCAACCCCTTACCATAGTTTATAACTGACTCAAGTTTTGTTCCTTTCTTTGCTGCAGCCATAGCTACTGTTTTGGCTCCTCCTGCTGTAAATCCTGATAGAATAATTGGAACCATTTCACCAATAGCCTTTGCAGTTTGTCCCCAAAAACCACTTGAAATATCTTTATCCGTTGGGATTACTTCATCTAATAATTTTTTGTATTCTTGAGCACCCTTGTATATGGTAAACTTTGAAGCATCGGACTCTTCTACTGCTCCCGTCTTGGCTATTAAATTTTTTATTCCTGCAGTTGCTATTGATGCTGTTTCTAAAACATCTGCAGGGAATTTAACCGCACCCTTTCCTGCCGTCTTAAGTAAATCTCCTACAATATACCCAACGCCCTTACCTTCAAACTCGTCTGCGGGCTTATATTCTTTTGTTCTTTGCAAACCCGTCATCCCCATTGGACCAACAATAACTGTTTCAGTAGGTTTTTGTGAAGCCAAAGAACCATTTGCCAAAGGAGATTCCGTACCGACTTTTTTTTTACCAACTAAAGATGAAAAGTCATCAGGCGTTTTTTGGTAACCTTTTTCTTTTACGTATGAATACATATCGTTAAAGACTTCATTATCGCTATGAAGTAACTGAACAAACTCTCCTTTACTTTTTGCATAACCTTTTGAGACTGCTCTACTATATAAGTCATCAATTACTTGTTCGTCCATTTTTTCAATTTTTATTTGTTACCGTAATCAACCCCACCACCACCTGAACCACCTGCCGGTGCTCCATTAACTTTTATAAATTGTTCAAGGTCTGCTTTTGCTATTGCAGCTTCATCTTTCTTTAAGTTTGCATTATAAGTAAATTTCTGACCATTTGGTGCAGTAACTTCAACATCATTTCCAAAAGGACCTCCCATATCGGTTACTTTAAAAGAAGGACCCAATAAACTTTGTAATGATTTAGTTGACGGTCCTGACCTTACGGTAAACAATTCAGGCAGTATATTTACTACAGGAGCAATTCCTCCGCCTCCTGTTCTTGTAGCTTTAACGTCTTTTAATTGCTCTTTTGTTAATGCACCATATCCACTTCCGCCACCACCTGCTTTTACAGCTTCATTTCTATCTGTTACTCCGTGAAGTTCTGTTCCTATAGCAGCAAAATCATATATGCTAATAGGTTTACCACTTGCGTCAATCATTGGAATATCTCTATTCTTTTTAGAGTCAGCATACGTAAGTTTAACACGACCCGGAGTGCTTACATCAATACCAAGTAACCCTAAACTCTGAGCATTTGGAGTACCTAATAATATATCTGCTGCTGCTTGCTTTTCAGCCGCTGTTTTGCCTGTATATAATTGATTCCAAGCACCTACTGCAGCTTTCCCTGCTTTTCTAGCATCTGCTCTCTCATATTCATATTGAGATGGCTGTCTTGGTTGTGGAGCAAATCCTCCTAAGTCAACCTCTACTTTGCTATCCATTTTAGCTAACAATTGAGTCTTAACCCAATCCTTAGCTTCTTGTTCTTGTGCTTTATAATGAGCACCTGATTCATCTAATATACCAAGACCTGTGCTTGGATTTATTTTTAAAAGCAATTTGCTTGGGTCTTTTTTAGCTAACTCTTTATCATACGTAAATGATGTACCATCATAATTACCTACCTGCATTGTAAGTACAGATGATAAATGATATGGGTCTGCAAAATAAGACTTTACAGTTTCATCTACTGCTTTATTAAATTTATCTACATCATCTTTAAATTGAGGATATTTTGCAGAATCTATTGCTCCTCCTGTTAGTTTTGTAATGCTTCCTGCTTTTGTTTGAGTTGCAATTTCTTGTAATACTTTTATTCTATTTCCTAAAGTTTTAACAGTGCTATTCATTGCCTCTTCAACTTTAAAAGCGGGTATATTTGTTAATATTTTTCCCCTAATAACATTAACAGGAACTACATCATTGGTTAATCTCATTACACCCTGATTGTTTGGGTCAGGTTCTAATATACCAACATTTACAACTCCTGTTGCAGGGTCAATTACGGCTTTTGATTTTGAAAAATCACCAAATCCCTCAACTGATGCCATATTAGCACCTGTTAATGGTTGAAATTCTCCGGTTTGAACACCTTCCATTTTTTGTCTATAATTCTCTTGATATAGTTTTTGTAAATCAAATAACGTATTTGTTCCGTCTATATAGTTTTGTCTTCTTAATGTATAATCCTGCAACTTCATTTTACCCGACTTTAATAACTTGGTATCAATCATTTGCTGCTCCATCATAGAATGAGCATAGTCATTGGTAAACTTATTAGCATCTTGAAATTGACCTTGAGGAGCATTCTGTAAAGTTTGCTGAAACTCACGTGTTGATTTATCAATTGCAGCTTTCTTTTCTTCACGAATCTTTACTTCGTCAGCAAGCATATCAGAGATACCCTTCCCTATTTCAGCCCAATTGACCTGACTGTCCGCACTTCGTTCTGCATATTTATAATATGTTGCCATAGTTAATTTCTTTTACCGTATATATCAAAAGGATTGTTATACGTAGATGGATTATAAAATCTAAAATCTTGTTGTTTTTGTAAATAAAGAGGCATTGGGGCTTGATAACCTTGAAAAGGTGCTTTAGCAGATGCTCCTATTGGACTAATATTAGCAGGCTGAAGATTTGGATTAATAGTCTGAGGAGCAGCAGGCATAGTTAAATTTGCTTTAGGCATATATTCGGGCTGTCCTAGTGATGTAGCACTTACGCCACTTACATCGGCTGCACCTGCACCATACAATGGAAGAGCAGCGGCTGCTTGTTTTGCAAAACTTGTTATCCCTTGCACGCCTTGTTCTATTGATTGTGCTCTTAATCTTTCTGCATTTGCTGCAGCTAATTGAGCACCTTCTACTTCGCCTAAATCTAATTGAACACCAACATCACGTAAACGACTTTCTTCCGCTAATTGTTTGTTTTCTAATGCCATCATCTCTTGACCCATAGCTGTTCTAACTCCTGCTTGTCCTTGTTGTTGTGCTAATTGAACACGACCCGCTGTTGCAGCAGCACCTCTTTCACTCTCTACGCCTGCTTGAATAGCTTGAGCACCCTGAGCCAACAATGCTTCTCTTTCTAATTCGTATGGTTCTTTTTTTATGCCTTGTGCAGCATAAAAGTTTGTTTCTAATTTTTTACGTGCATTAGCCATAGCCTCATCAGCATCTTTTTCAGCTTGACGCTGTGCTTTTTTTTGCTTGCCTGCCTGAACAAATGACATTGTAGTTGTAGCTGCCGTTGCTGCCAAACTTGTAGCTGCTGCTATTGTTGCTGCTGTTGCTGCTGTTATTGCTGCCATATTATAATTTTTTTATCATTTCTGTTGTGTAATTATCTCCTTTTTCATAGCCTAATTCCTGATACGTATTTATAAGACTTTCGTTTTTTATTAATGCATAAATATATTTATTGCCTGCCGTCTTGCATATATCTGTTAATGCTGATACCAATAACTTAATGGCGTCTTTTCTTTGTGGCTTCTTAGTATATTCCTTGTTCGATATTATCCAATCTACCCAAGCTACCTTTGAATTAGTGATATACATAAACCCTGCACAAACCGGAACCTCATCATCTAAAACCATTATCCCTCCCTTACCATCACGAGGAAGAAAATCTCTTGGAGGAGCACTCCATCCCCAATCTTTCCACCATCCTACAAGTATCTCATCGTAGTCTGTTTCGTTCAGTTCTCGTATATATAATTCCATATTCTTACAAAGATATTAAATTTAAGGAAAACTTTTCATAACATCTGACTGCACCGCAAACAACTCAACTTTACTTGTAGAAGTGTTTGATAGTGTAAATGTACAATAATGTCCTAACACCCCGTGAGACTCAGCTACTGAGTTTTTAATGTACAAGAAAAACGCATCTTGTATTGGTATAGGTGTTGTTCCTGAAATTGTGCTATCTATAGTAAGTTGATTGATTGCATTTGGCGTGTCAATAGTTATTGCTGTTACCTTACCCGCAAGTATTGGTGTCACATAAGGAGATACTGAATAGTACAAATAGTCCCCAATACTAATAATGCTTCCTATTTCTACAGCAAACTTAACTATAACAGCCACGCCTGAACCCGTTACTTGGTAGCTTTTACCAATACCATTAACACTTCTAAGTGCAAGTTCGCCAACTGAGTCGTTTCTTATAAACGCAAAAAAAGCAGCTTCCTTTTTTGAAAACCAATTCACGTCTATAAATCCTGAGTACTGTAAGTCTGTCTCTAATGTCGCAGCCCAAGCAGCATCCCCTTGTATGTTAATGGTCTTAAAATAGCTGTTTTCAAGGGGTGCTGTGTTAAATACACTTTGTATAGACGAAGCCGTAAAAGTGCCGTAGAATGTGTTCCTATTAGCATTTACGTTATGTCTGTAAAGATTACCACCTTTGAACGTGTAAAAATAGTTGTTCATCCCTATCATAAAGTCAGGATTGTAAGAGTAGAAGGATACCCATCCCCCTACTAAATCGCTATATGATAATGTATAATTTGACATAGTTATTTATTAGCAAGTTACATAATTTGTAAGTTCTCCTGTAGCGTCAACTTCTCCTGCATAGTTTGTAGTACCATTTGTAAATTTACGCCATCCCACACCACCAACATAAGGAGTTGTTAAAGCCAAATCGGTATAAAAAATCATTGTAACAATTGGAACCGTATATCCCGGTAGTGCATAAATAGTAACTGATGGGCTTCCTGTAGTGCAGGCAAGAATCGATGAACCTGTTGCAAATGAATCAATAGTATATACCTCAGGATTACAAGCACTCTCACACCCTTCTAATGTAGCATATGTTCCGCTACCATCTCCCGGGTCAACGCAAACTCCGTCTATACAGTTGTATGACTCACCTGAACCACATACCGCTTGGCAAGCCACTAATGTTGCATATGTTCCGCTACCATCTCCCGGGTCTGTACAAGTTCCTTCAACACAGTTATACGAAACGCCATCACACGCAGGGCAAGTTTGTTGTGGTAATAAAACACACCCAACCTGCTCTCTTGTAATTACTCCATCTGAATAGAATCCATCCGCAGCACAAGTTGCTAGTGTGCTATTTGTAAACACGGCAGTTGCCGAACCAAGTGATGGTGCATTTAAATAATATACTGAACTTGTTGCCATTTTTTATATTTTATTTTAATTATACAGGACAAGTAGGTGGTGTTACATTCTGTGCAGTTAGATTTACTAATCCGTGAACAGGGGTTGGGCTAACTAAATAGTCCTCATAACCCTCTACGTTAGTAATCTCTCCACTTGTAAATATTGTTCCGCCACCTATTATATCACATAAGTTAAATTGTATAATGTTTCCTGAACCTGACACCCACTCACCACGGATGGTGTAAGGTAACTCGCTTATCAATGGATATATTGTTCCACTTTGAGCACTTCCTGCTGTAGATGTTACGCTTAATATTTGAGACATCACGTTATTATATATCGTTAATGCTCCACCTGATTGCTGACCAACGTTCCAATCTAATGTAACCGTTGTTGGTGCAGCACAATTGGCTTCACAAGACTCTAAGTTATCATACGTTCCTGTTCCATCTCCCGGGTCTATACAATTACCATCAATGCAATTATATGAAATAGGGGATAATTCACAACCACAACAAGCATCTTCTGTATTTAAATTTGAATAACATAGTTCTACAGCTACTGAAGACCTAAAATCCCATACTAAATACAAATAAGTTTGAAGAGCAGGCACCGTAAAGTTTGCATAATTATTACTGCCACCACCTTGATTAGGCGTAGCAATTGTTGTTAATGCTAACAATGAATTTATGTTTGCCGTAGTATTGTTATATAAAGTATTGCTAACAAGATATCTAAATTTATCGGTAGCAGGGTTAAACACAAAAGTATCAGTAGCAAGTTTATTTGAAATCAAACTCATTGTGCTTCCTGCAGGAGGGAAACCACCCGTACCTACATAATTTGTTGTTATATTATATAACGATACAAGCGGATTCGTTGTTCCACTAGCAAATGTCACAAATGTTGATTGTAATGGAGATGTAAATGAACCACTTACATACCTATACTGACTATTAATGGTTTGACCTGAATCATAATCATTAGTAAGTACAATTTGAACAATACTTAATGATGCAGCTTGAACACACTCTACCTCTACGCTTAATGTAATATCGCCTATATAAGTTATTACAAGAGTTACAGTTTCTACTGATACATTATTCTTATTAAAAGTCAACGTACCACTTGTAGTAACTACTCCTGTAGAATAAGCTATTGCATTGTAAGTCGCTACTATTTGGAAATTACCACTTGCACTTATTGAAGAAACAGTATAGTTAATGTCTGTGTTTCCTACAGTTGGACCTAAGTCAACGCAATAAGTTGTTGTTGCACTTGTAGCAGATGACAATGTAAATGTCTGAGTAATACCACAATTTATACACTGAGGATTTGATGGTATAGCGATAGTGTTACTTGTTAAAACATACTCATTCATATAAGGGTCAAAACCACCAAGTTTTTGAGTATTAAAAGATTCATTAAATGTATCTCTAAACCAAGTCCTCATATTCATTTCAGACACAACTTTTAGTTCCTCACTAGAATATGAAGTTCCACGTAGTTGGATAACAGCCCCACGCTTTACGTCAGTAAAATATCTATCGTATCCCCATTGAATATAACTCTCAGGATTAAAACTAATACCATACTTTTCGCTACGAGCAATCTGTGTGCCTAATACCTCAGGAACTGAAGCCACAACACCACCGCCCGTAGAGTCTGACAATAAATTTTTATCAGCTAATACGTATGAAATCTTATCTTCTTGTAATACAAGGACGTCCGTTTGTCTTCCGTCTAATATAAATATCTCTCCAAAAGATGGCTCACAAACTTTATAGTTAAGCAACCCTAAATTAAATTCATTTAATTTATTTACGTTTGACTCAGCACTATATATGCCACTATATGTAATATCAGCAAATCTATCTGCTGCCTTATAGTCTTGAGCGGAAACGCTTGTCACTCTGTTTCCAAAGTTAAAAGAGTTCCCAATGATTGAGTCACGAATCTTATAACTCTCTGCCCCGTTTCCAAATGCAAAACAATTAAAAAACTTAGTATCAATTATAGCAGATGTACCTGCTCCTATATTTTGGTTTTGGATGTTACCCATATGGTTACCACCCGTAATAGCAAAAGACATTTCATTTTCAAAAAATACATCAGGAAGAGCGTCAGTTGGTTCTGTTTCAAATATTAAATTCTTTTCAGAACGGAATACGGTAATATTAACCTCAACATTAGAAGCACGTGAACCGGGGAAGTTAATTCCCGGACAACTTCTAGTGCCTGTTATCATTAAATACAATTCATTCGTTGTCGGATTCCTGTAAAATTGATAATAGTTAATTCCACCATCAGTAGGAACTACGGGATTTCCCGTGCCCGCAACAAATGTATTTTCAGGTATAGCATCTCCACAAGAAGCATATCTAAGACCATCATCTAAAAATTGCTCTATATTATCTCCAACAAACCAATCATACATATTATCATATGTAGTTGAAGAAACAAGTGTTTTTTCTAAAGTATTTGTTCTCTCTTCACACTGACATCCGCTACCATTTCTAAATTGTTTTATATCTAATACAATTCTGCTTCCTGCAGGAACTGTGTAATCAGAAAACTCCCAAGTTGGATGAGCAGGGTCGAATCCTGCTGTTTGAGCAGTATTCATTGGATAATCTAAAATAGGGAAAGTACCCGGTCCAATTGGTCCCGGACTTGCCGCTCTTGCTGTTTTTTTACCCGGAGCAATAATAGCATTCTCATCTTGAACTGTATTAAAGCTATTTGGGTTTATTTTCATATAAACTCCCGCAGGAATTGGTATAAATACTGAAGGGTCTAATTCAGTTGGTATTTCAATAAAGTCTGACGCTTGAGAGGACTTCTCAAGAACAGTTGCATATACGCAAGATGATGTTGCTCCACTTGAATCAGCTTTCACAATTAATCTATCTCCTGCTTCTACCTTTCTTGCATTCTCTCCTTCTAATAAAAAGTATGCATTGTTGGTTAAAGGGTCTTGGAAGAATATGCTACAATAAATTGTCTCATAATTCTCTTGGTCAGGTTTTATTACAAACTTATACCTAGTAGCCCATCCCGGAGGTTTTTGAGTAGCAGGTATTGTTACTTTGATTGAATTTTTAAATGCAGACAATCCACAAGGAACGTGCTCTGTATTATTAGGACTAACAAGAGCAGTTGATGCTCTATTAAACTCATCCATATAAACTATACCAATCTCATAATCACGATTGCTATGTAAACTCTGAGGATTAGCTACTTCTTGAAAAGTAGCCTCTGCTAGAACAACTTGATAGTACTCATAAAAAGTTTGAGTAGGGCTAGGTACATTATTAACAAATTTTTGTGCAATAAATTGGAATCCAATCCAATTACTGCTTGGGCTTGTTACAATACCAATAGGTTGTGCAACTGCACTTATACCACTTCCTATAGCTGTATTTGAATCTAAAGTATTTGGCAACAAGCAGTTAACTGAATCAGTAAATGTTGTTCCTGTACAAGCGGTTGCAAATGATTGAATGTTTGCTGATGTACCAACTGCAGTTTGAAACTCTACACTTGTCGCTAATGCATATACAGATGTGTACGTTTTAGTTAAAAAAAATGAAAAGTTTAAACTTACGTCAGTAGTTTCTTGTGTAGGGAATGGAGTTTGACCTGAAAATTGAGCGTGCTCAATTGTTACTGCCAAACTAACAGCAGAACCTGCAACTAAATTTTGACCTGTTAAATCAAATGAAACTATTGAACTTGGAACACTTACGCTTCCGTCAATATTATAATTTCCTGTTGAAGTAGCATCATTTATATTAGAATTACCAATAGGTAATGAAACCAAATCAGTAGTATATTCAAACTTAACGGGAACACCATATTGGTCTACCAAATCGTATCCTTCAATGTAATTACCATACATCAATCTATTTCCCATAATAGTCTGAGCCTTAGCGTATCTAGGTACGTTATCATACAATCTTAATAATTCAGACTCAGATAGTATTGTAAATATTTTACTATTGGTAAATATATATTGGTATTCTGTATTATTTGCAAGACCTAAGTTAGCCTTGTCAAGTTTTTCAATAACTTTTATAACAGTACCATCTGCTCTTTTAAATAGCAAATCAACACCAACTACAAGAGAACTTCCTGAGTTATATGTAATTCTTGCTGAGTTGCAGAAGTTGGTCATACCCTCATTTAAAAAACTCTCAGTACTAAAACTAAACGCATTAGGTACAAAAGCAGGTTGAGACCACTGAGATGTAGCACTATACTCTCCGTCAATATATTTGTATCTATAAGCAAAACAAATAAATCTTGTAGTTAAAAAATTCTCCTGTCCATTAGTTACAATAGGCTCTACATCAGGAGATTCTACCGGTGGCTTCTTAATCACAAGCAAAGATTCTGCTGTAAATTGGTCTATATTAGATACGGGGTTAGCGTAATTTCTATTGGTATTTATAAATCTAGGTGCATTGTAGTCATCCGTAAAAAACAATAAATCGTTTAATATATTTACACCCGTAATCAAATAACTTGGGTTAAAGTTTAACACAGTATTAACGTTTGCACCATCGTTAATGCTTATTACGTGATAGGTTAATATGTTGGTAAAAACGTTAAAAGAAACAATTAGGTCAAGTTTACCTGTAGCACCTACCGGGAAAGCTGAGTCGTGAACAAACCAATATATGGTTTCATTTGCACTATCCTCAATTGCACCGATACATCTTGCTGATGAACTAAGAGATGTTCCATTATATTTTAATGTAGTAAGAGAAAGATTACCTTTTGTATTCTCTATTACTCCCATCTCAGCGTTCTCGGTTGAACCCATCCTAATATTCATAGCGTCAACATACTCACCCTCAGGAAGCAAACGTTCGTCTACTACCTTATTCATTCTACCTGCTATGAAGTTTCTTGTAAAATTTGCCATTTTATTTTATTTGCTTGTCCATACCTCTCATATTCATTAAGAGTCTACCGGGATGAATGTTACTGATTCTTATTTTAGCATTACTTAACAAAGCCTTTCTTTTTTTACGAGAACGGGCAACAATATATTCTTGGACACCAAGTTTAGAACTAAGTATCTCATATTCAACTGCTGCATAAATATATGCTTCAAATAACTTATTTACCGTAATCAAAGAATTGTCTCCCTGCTCCATACCATCAGACACATACTCAAGAATACAAGACAACCCCGACATCGATGAGTCAAAGTTAATAACTCCTGACTTTCTATCAATATTAAAAGTAGGATTAAAATTTGCAGTCTCTGTATTTAGTCCATATGCCGCCCCAATGTTTGCTTCAAAATACCACATCCCATCGTAGTTCCATCCTAACTGCCCATTATATTGATTACCTTGATTAAGGTAAATACTCTTTTTTGTTTTAGCTAATCTCTCCAAGTCAATAGTTGAGTATTGTGGAGATAAAGCATTCCCGTATTGGTCAAATAAAATACGACCCGTATTGTCTTGAAGATAAGCCTTAGATGAAAGTGTTTGAATATTCTCGGTTAAAGGTCTAAGCCAACCATCTTTGTATAAAGATACACGCACCCAATTGACATAGTCAGAAGGTAAAATAAATCTTAATGTGTCAGGAACAGTTAACTCTAATACTTTAATTTCTTTAAAAGCATCATAATTTAATTCCTGAATAGCACGCTTTGCGTGAAATAATATTTTATAACGTTCTTCGTTATTAACTAAAGAATGGTTTCCTGCATACATCAATAAGAAGTTATTGACTATGTCAGTTAGGCTAATGAATTGATAAGACCCCCAATTGGCGTCCTCAGGTACTACACCTCCATTCTCGTAATATTGATACTGTGATATATATGCCATATCTTAAATTTTTATGGATTTTGTTCTTGTTGTTCTTTCGCCATACTAAATTGTGTAACCTCAGTCTCACGAATAGATACACCACAATACTGAAGAATCCTTGTAATTAACTTATATTCATCTTCAGGAGGCAGTTCAAAGTCTTGATAATCATTTTGAGATTGGTCAAACACCGGCTCACCATTAGTAAGTGTTATATATGTCCATTTTGGAACTGCAGGATACCTAAAATAGGTTGATTCTACTTGCCCCTTATTACTTATAGTTGTAGGATAAAAAGTCAATTCTGAGCCTTGTAATGCGTAAACAGGGAACTCATTTGTTGGTTGCGTTAAATTTGAATTAACCAACAACGTAAGTTTATTATTAATTACCTTTTCCGCTTGAACATTAGTAGATGAAGAAAAAACTCCATAAGAGTTTGCAGAAGCTAAAAATATATTTGAGTCTAATGCTAATACGGTATTACTAACTACTGATGTTACGGTAGATACTAAGCCTGTTGTTATGTTAGTAACAACGTCACCTGCTGAAATATCATCTGATAAAAATGTAGCAGTACTATCAACTAACTGACTACTAACTACGGATGTATTTGTTCCTGTTTTCAATGTAACCGGTCTACACTTAACGTCCAATAACATATAAGTATAATAACCTGTTGTCGCAGGAGTAGGCATTGAGAATTTGTTAGCAGCTATTTTTGTTAAATAGTCTGTTCGTAGAAAATATTCTAATACTTCTGCTGTTGGTTGTTCCATATCAGCATAGTCTACACCCGACAATCGAGCATTTTCTGCATTTATAACCTTATTGTAACTATTAAAATACTCCTCATAAATTTCCATCTGTGCATTTTGAGCATACAGATTGAAATCAGAAGGAGAGATATATCCATAGTTGTTCTTATTCAACACAGACAATACCGCATTTCTTACTGAGTTTATCATTAGTTCTTTTTTACAAATATACATAAAAAAAAGAGGGCACAATCAGTACCCTCTCTAACCTATCAATCTATCAATAACCAAATATATCTACGACAAAGTTGCTTCTAACATTTTTAGCGAATCTATGCCTTCATCACTTTGTAAGAAATGGGCTACCATACTAAAAGGGTCTTCTCCAAAAGGAACCGACAACATCTTCTTTTTATTAGTAGCTGTATTAAACCATACTTCTTTCTCGCCATTTCTTAATACCAATAACTTGTTTTCAAAAAATGTACGGACTTTGGCTTGGAATTTTAATTCAGGGTCATTCAATATATTTAAAAACTCTCTTGGGTCTCTTTTAGCAAATACCAATATATCACGCTTTAACTCAGCAGTAGATACGGTAGATGGGTCTTTACCAAACATCACTCTTGTTAGAGTTTCAATTTGGTCAAGTGTAAGCTGACGAGCCTCCACTAAGGCATCAACTTCAATGTTTAAATCTTCAACCTCAGCACTTGCGTCTTTCTCTTTGTCTATTTCAACAAAAATATTGCCATTTAATGGATGGTAATGTAAAAACTGCTGTAGTACGGGGTTTGTTCTTGGCACTCTTAAGAACCCATCTTCAAAGATGATTGGTTCAATAATAGCATTCCCATCTTGTTCGTCCTCGAAAGGAGACTTCTGATTTATGGAATACCTAAGAGCACGGTTTTGGTTGTTTTTCTCGTCAAACCACATTAGTGGGAATCGAGGATGGTTTCTTGACGCTAACGTATATGATAGCGGATTACCTATTTTTAATCTGTAAACTTTATCTACAGAAGATATAACTTTTGACATTTTTATAAGATTTAATTTGATTTAATTTAAAAAAAGGAGAGTGTCTTTGAAGACACCCTCCAATTATATTTACCACCTATTATCCATAACGGAATAACACGAAGTTGTTAGCACCCAAGGTACATACGCAACGCTCAGAAAGGAAGTTAACCTCCATTGCATCTAAGTCGCTTGTAGCGGCACCACCGGCAGAACCTGTAATCCAAGTCTTGTATCTGCGGTCTTCAGCTTCAGAAGCACGGTAACGAACGTGTAAGAAAGGACGCTTAGCATTCTTTCCCATTATTTGGTCGTACACTGAAGTAGAACCTGCAGGAACCATTAAACCTGTAATAGTACCGGTTGCAGTTGCAGCAGCACTGCTTAAACCACCACGCATTGTTGGGTCATTTAAGTATTTCCAATCAGACTTGTAGAAATCATAACCTCTACGGAATCCTGTGAAACCTAAATTTAACGCCATATCAACATCGTTATCGAAAAGACCGTATGAAGCTGATTGAGAAGCACTACCTGCGGTATAGCCATTCAATTGAGCCAACATATTGTCAATATCGAAACTCAATCCACGATTTACGAATACTACGTTCTCTTCGATAGCACCTTGCTTATCTAAACGAGAAACGATAGAATCCCAATCAGATAAAGTTGTTGGAGTACCACCACCCCAAACGTTACCACGATTGTTTACAACGTAGAAAATACCTTGAGAACCAATAAAGCCTGCAGTTGCAGCACCTGAAGCAGATGCAGCGGGAACAGCTTCAATCATTGAAGTCTCTAAGTAATCTTCAAAACGTAAACGAGTCTCGTGCTCTGATTTCAAATACCACAAGTAACCTGTAGCACCGTTCTCAGTAGTAACTTCAACCCAACCGATTTGAGCCATATCTGAACCATTAACCGCATACTTATCTTTAATGATAATAGGGTTGTTGCTGTAGATATCATCTTCTGATTCTAATGAACCAACCATTCCGTTAGTTCCTTTCTTAAACTCAGAACCATAAATGAATACGGTACAAGCTGTAGAAACAGCGAATGCTTGACCTGCAGTCTCGTAGTAAGCTACTGTGAAAGTAGTTGCTGAAGGAACTGCAGTTACGATAGCCTTGTTGAAAACACCTGTTGAGTTGTTTTGAATCATCAACGTTTGTCCAACACGAATAGCGATATAAGTCACACCACTATCAGCCACAGTAAAAGTAGCTGTTGAAGCTGCTGCTGCTGCTGCTGAAGTACAACTTGTGTACTTAATGTGTAAACGTCCTTGTTCTGCCCATTTGATTTGGTCAGAATTAGAAGGCATCTCTGCTCCTACCATACGTAAGAAAGATGCGATTGTTCTATTACCATAACGCTCAAATTCTTTCTCATAAGTATCAGGAAGATACTGATTTAAGAAGTCGAAGTTGGTAATGTAGTTTGTTTGTAAGGCTACCTGTTCTGCAGAAGGCTGCAGGGCGAAGGTAGGGTTACTTAAAAGTGCACTTGCCATTTTTTTTAAATTTTATTGTTTATATTTTTTTTATACTGCGTATTTTCAGGTTTCGTCCTGAATCAGGGTTTAACGCTTTCACCTGCATTCCATTCGTTGATTTGCTAACCTCGGGTGCTTTACGCTCTGACATATTGATGTTTTTGGTTTTACGCATAACATCTTCAGTAGCATCAGATAACCCTTGTTCATAAAAGAATTTAGCAAATTTGTCAGGATGCATTGCTATCGACAATGACCTATGATAGCCTGCTGCGTCTTTCATCAAACCTTGCCCATCTAAGAACTTGTTAATAAAGTTCTGTGGTGTAGCTTGGTTCTTTTTCAACTCACTAGCGTCTCCGGGAGCAAACGTGAACTTCTTGTCATTAACATTGAACTCAAAACCTTTGAACTCTCCGCTAAAAACATCGTTCGTCTTTTGGTCAAACCATTGACGTTTACGATTGTTCTCCTCTTCTATGGTCTTTGCCTGTTGGGTATATTGCTTATAGCTGTCGTATATTTCTTTCTCCTCATTTGGAATAAATGCCGTTCTTGACTCAAGGGGCATTTTATATTGTTCCTTTTGGGAAGTGAAATATTTCTTGGCTTCAGCAAGAACTTTCTTTTTTGCGATTTTTGCCTTTTTAACGGTTGACTCATCATCTAAATCAGTGTCAAACTTGTACTCATCCATTAACGTCTCAATGTCATCACTATCAAGACCTTCCTGTGTGGAAGAAAGGTATTCTTTAAGGAGTTGGTCAGGACTCATTGTATCAAAGTCTTTATTTAACTTTAAAAAATCGTCAAACCCACGTCCCGTATCCTTTTTGTATTTCATATAAGCAGCTACATCTTCAGGCAATTGCTCAGCTTCTTTACGCTCAGCTACCAATTCATCCAATGAATTTATCTGCTTATTATATCTCTTACCAATATATGAAAGAACATCTTCATCCTTTAAATCAACACCTGCAGGTACGGGGTCTATTATAACCTCTTTATCTGCTTCATTATTTTCTTGACTTAACGAATCTTCGTGTTTATCAAGTAACTGCTTCTCTACTTCTTGAACACTTTTTGGTTCAAGCATTTCTACGGCTCTAACTTTATATTCCATTTGATTTGATTTTATTTATACAAAAATAGATAAAAATTTCGACATTTTAACGAGGCTCAAATTCAGCTAAATCAAAACCATCCAAGCTATCCTCATTTGATTCAAAACTTATTGGAGGTAGATTGTTCTTCCTTTGATTAATTAATTTAGATTGTTCTGTATTTTGTTGGCTAATTCTTTTGGCTTTAGCATCTTCTTTTGTCTGCTCTCTAGTATTTATATTACTTGTCTCCATACCACGAAGCTGCAAATTATAATCAAACTCCTCACGCATTAGATAAGATTTCATCTCTGCTTCTTTCTCCATTTTTTGAATATCAAAAGCTACCTCTGCTTGTTTAATCTGCATCTTAGACCTTGTCTCCAAGTCAATCTTCTGCATTGCAACCTGTCCTGCCATTTCTTGAGACTTTAATTGTTGCTGAGCAATCATTGCTTGCTTCTGCATTTCATTCTTCTCTAAACGCTCTTGAGTCTTAATACGCTTCATCTTTAATAATTGATTAGCAAGTTTAATGTTGCGAATCTCACGTATGTCAATTGCGTCTTCAAGGTTAATGTCACCTTTAGACAATGCCATTTGGATATTGCCTTCTAATTGTGCTTTTTGCTCTTCATCAGGTGAAACCTCAATGAATATACCAAAGTCATAAATATATAAGTCTTTAATCTCGTCTAATATAGATACATTGTATTTACCAATTTGATTAGCAAACTCATCTTTAAAGTCAGCATATTGCAAAATGTCTGCAACTCTATAAGTTAAAGCCTCTGCTAATGAACGATAAACATACAAAGAACCATCAAGTATATGTCTTGTAGCAGTATTTGAGTTTAATGCAGCCATCTTTTGCAGACCAACTAATGAGTTAGGGTCAGGATTAGAGCCATCTCTCGCTTCGTTAAGACCGGTCACAGACCTAATCATATCAACGTAGTGGTTCATATTAGTAATCAACATCTGCGTTTTAGCAGCACCTGAGTTAGAGTTTAACTGAGTGATAGGCACTCTTGCATTGTTAAAGTCACCATCTTGCGTAAAACTTCTACCAATTACACTACCCGTTTGGAAGTATAATCTTAAAGCGTCCTCAGGATTGTATGCGTTACCCGTACCTAGGTCAATCTCGTTTAGACCATCAGCATCAATGAAGACACCATCCGGAACTGTACGAGCAATAACTTGTTGTAATTTTAAATGGGTAATCTGAATTAAGTCAGCGAATGGTATCATCCTTCTACATAATGACTCAATAACTCCCTTGTACATACGTGGAGCACAAGCTACATAGTTTGGTAATGCGTGTTGAGATGCTGACTTAGGGCGAACCATATTCTCAGAAAGTTTCCATTGCAATAAAATATTGGTACCCATTACCATAATACCTTCATACCAAACGTCAATAGTCTTCTCTATCTTCTCAAAATTTCCTTCCTCCATCATTTCGGTAGGAGGATTAAAAGTTTCATCTTTCTCAATAATACGAGAACCGCCACCCTCTAAAGTTTTCTTTTTGTAAACTACTTTTTTAGTGGTCTTATAATTAAAATACAATAAAGTACAAGTATCACGATTAAACATACTGTTCTCAGAAAACTGTGATACGTTATAATAATCATACCACGCTTGGCTGTATTGTGTAATTTCTTGTAAATCTTCTCTAGTTAAAGATTGGTCAATCTTCATCAACTCCCCTATTGGAAGCGTTTTAATCTCACCCCAATAAAAACAATCTTTAAAGAATGGGTCTTCAGTATAGCTATAAACAATATTAGCAGGGTCAACATATGAAATCTGAACGCCTGTACCTTGTAAAAATTCGTGTTTTGCAACCTCAATACCAATTACTGTTGCATCATAGTCAAGTCTTTTTCTTAAATCATCATAATGATTCTCATCAAAAATAGTATTTATTGCTTCTTCTTCTGCAATCTCAATAGCAGGCTTAAACTTAAGCTGCATATACAACGACAACTCTTCGTCTGTTTCAGGAAGTTGCTCAGGGTCCATCATAAATGTATCAACACCTGTCTTCTCTTTTATTGTTGTTAAAATATCTTTTGATACCATCTGAGACTCAACCATATCTTGATACTTACTTCTTTTAGCTTGAGACATTGCATCTTGTGCATACGCTTTAACTTTAAAAAGCCTATCAGACATTCCATTAACAACAATATCAACAAACTTTGGAATAATAGGAACGGGAGTCCAATCTAAATTTAAATAAGACAAATCGCCATCAACAGCTAACTCATTTTTATATTTACCAATAGGCTGTTCACCTCTTGCATATAGCCTTAACCTACGGAAATCTCTCCATTGGCTATAGTACCTACAAGAGTTACCATCTTTACGAAACCACTCATATTGTATGCCTTGCCCCACCTGCAAACCAAATTCATCAGATGCTCTTTCCGCATCAGTTGCTAATTGACTTGGAAAAGATGTGGCATTTATTTGTATTGTTACATTTTTCATCTAACTAATTGACTTGTTGTTCCATCGTTTTTGTACTTAGCAAAGTTAATAATTAAATTTGATTCTTTTTTCTCCGGCATATATAAGTGCTTTTGATTTGCCATTATACATAATCCTGAACTAATAGACGCATCAAATTTTGTTCTGTCATTTATATCAAACCTCGCCCAATCCTCAAGTGTTCTTGTAAATGGCATTGTGCCCATCTCCTCAGGGTCTCTATATTTTGCTTCTAAATCTAATCCTACAAATTTCTCAATGTAAGACTCAATTGCAGAAGCGTGTGCTTGCTTTACATCTTCTGATGAGTTTGGAATACCTCCTAACTCACGCTCAGTCTTTGTTAACTTAGCCATTTGCTTATCCGGTCTATTAACAGAGAAACCTCGGTATCCTCTATTTTTTATATGGTATAAAAGTCTTGGTTTGTTATTCTCCACTAAGATAGGCATTCCGTAGAATATGCAAGCCATTAACACTTCTTCAAAAAATATTTCTGCTGTTTGTGGACGAGCAATATATTCTAAAAAAAATTGATTAACAGGAGCGTCATCCATATGGAACTTAGTCATACCGTGCAGTGCACCATTAGAACCACGTCCACCAACTACGGCTGAGATGTCATATGAGTCACAACCAAATGAACCAAGATGTTCGTTACCGGGATACTTAATTCCATTGCGTATGTGAATATTATTTTGCATATGCTTAGGTGGTGCCCAAGCAATATTAAATCTACCACGAGTATCAGGCGTCCATATTACCTGAGTATCTTTTATACCATCCTTCCACGAGAATAATCCACGAGTAAGGTATTGTCCCTTAATCATTGAGTCGTTATAGTCAATCTGCTGATATAGTTTGGTTAAATTAAATAAAGCCTGCTTGCTTTCATCTCTAAAAGCGTGAGACTCTGTGCGTGGGAACTGACGATAAAATTCGTTCAATGCATCAGCATCACTCTTTAACGAGTCTACCTCCGCTTCCCAATAATCAATGGCTCCATTTATAATCCAATTGTTATCCACACCCATTACAGCCTCAACAGGCTTGCGAAATACAGGATGACCATATCTATCAATGAATCCTTCCATATTCCACTCCATAGGTACAAACAGGGCATATAAGCCACTTTTAGTCTGTCCGTTGGCGTTACGAATCTTTACATTTGAATCCTCGTAAATATCTTTGTAGTTCTGTCCCCCTTTACTTAAAGCATTAGAGGTTGAACCCATCATACACTTACCAATAATTTTACTACCTAACCTAAGACACGTTTTAGTTACACGCCAATTCTCTTTAATGTTTACAGGCTTAGTCCACTTGGCTGACTCATCGTGAGCCAAGAAGAGTAGCTTTTCTCCATCATAGGAGTTGTCTTCGGTATTCTTCCAATCTATTGATGTATCCAATCCGTCAATCTCATTGGCGTTGGCTTCGTACATATTCTTCTTAGTAATCTTAGATGCAGGAACCCTGAACGCCAACTCAGTCTTTGGCTTGTCCATACCATCCATTATTGGCTTAAAAAAGAAAGGAAGTCGACTATTAATGGGGACAACCTTATCTGTGAACATCTTTTTAGCATCGGCACCCGTCTTAGATAAGATACCTATACGTGCGTCACGTGCGAGCGTACCTATGTTGATACACTCAGAAGATGACATAAACGAGAATCCCGAACGTCTAATCTTTAGGTATATCATTCCAAATGACCTTGCGTCAGCACGACAGGCTTCCCAAAATATCCAATATATTCTATTTGCTTCCCGAAAGTCAGGATAGCCTATGTCAATACTTGACCACTGCAGGTACATATAATGAGAACCGGTTATGTAGGTTTTAACACCATTGTTCATAAACCAATATCCCTGTTCCCTGTAGTCAAATTCTTTTTCAATATAATCAACCCAACGGTCTTTAAATTCTTTTGGCTTTTCGTTCCACTGAAATATTGATTGTATTTTAAACAACTCACGTGGGAGGTCTTGACGCTCCCAATACTGTTCTGCTTTAGTGGAGTGTCTTTGAAGACACTTATCGGGTGTAGCAGGAAGAGCAATAAATAATCCCTCTATCTCTACTACCTGCCCTATCTGTCCGGTCTTTGAGATAACAACAATATCGTACTGAGGATTATAACCATACAACCACGACCTCACTCTATTTTTATTAGAGATGACGGAAGCCGGTATATGACTTTCAACTATACGGCATAAACTATTGCTTTGACCTTCTTTCTGCAAATCCTTGTTTTGTATCTGTTTTATTTATTCCTCTGTCTGCGGAATCCAAATTTTCTTTCTCCGTTTCTATTCTACTTAGTATCTCAAACGCATCAAATATGGCTAACTTCTTAGCCGCTGCTGCGTTCTTCATCTTATCTGCTGATACATCTGTATCTGACTCAGTATTAATAATATCTTCCTCAGCCACTTTTATAAGATGACTAACAGCTTTATATCCCGCTTCAATAATGCGTAGCTTTATTTCTTTAGTGTCTCTCATTACTTAGCTTTTAAAAAAATTATCTGTACCAACCTTGCAGACTCTGCTTCTCCAAAGTTATCAAAAATATTGCGTGAATGTGGAGCCTCTGCGTTAAAAGCTATCATACGATTAAACTTAGAGTACATTGTAAGTAATGGCTTCTTCTCCTCATCATAAATGGTAGTCCCGTCATCCTCCGGTGCCTGCTCATTTAAATACAAAAGACAGGTTATATCACCCATCATTTCATCTGTATGAACAAAGTTTGGTTCTTCTTGATGGAGTGGTGACTTGCGAATAAAGTTTAGGTCTACCTTGTAACCAAGAAATAAATTAGTGACGTATAAGGCAAACTCATCGTTACTATCCCTTGGTTGAATGTTTCTGAAAGTGTGCTCCCCGTCTGCCACGTCTTGAAATTCGTGCAAGTGTATATCTGATACATAGGATAATGGGTCTTTAATAATGTTGTCGAATGTTATTAGATTCATAATTTGATTGTTATTTGATGGTCATACATTCTATATAATTTTTCTTCATCTACTGTAAACTCGTATTCGCTATCAGGAGAAAAGCATACCATATCGCCTGCTTTTATACCACGCTCAAGTAAATACTCGTTAGGATACTTCATTACACCCATTAGGGGTTCTTCTGAGAATGGCTTTTTAATATAACTCTCTGTTGCAGGTACAGGTTTGATAAAGCAATATCTGTCGTAAGCGTTCCACGTGGAGTCGTGCTTATACATATAGAACTGCTCGGTCTCAATAAAGAATAGGTCGTCTTTAAAGAATGACTTACCGCTTTTTTGCCTACCCCGCATATCGTTATAGAACTTGAATACGTTATGGTGCACAAGTAAAGTGTCACCTGCCCTAATAGGACCGTTGTAACCCAATGGAAGTTCAACGACTTCTGCAAATCGGTTGGAAAACTTATGGTCTTCCTCAGAAGTGCTGACAATCAAGTCAACGCCTCCTATCTCTTTTGTATTGTCGTACCTTCTTCCATTCACAGGTTTAGCTATGAAATAGAATGGAGACTGCATTAGATATTGATGTTATATTCAATTGATATAGGAATGGTGGAGGTAAACTCTTTCCAAAGCACCACCTCCGCCTTCTCGTTAATGATAAAGATTTGGATAGACTCTTTCTCAGGATTAATCCTAATAAGATGAATTTCGTTAGTATCGCCAAGAATTTTCTGACCTACAATATAGTGCATAGCACCGCCTTTGTAGTCAGGTCCTATTGATATTTTACGAATGTCCATTATAGTTCTTCCTCTTCTTCTTCAATAAATTCAATACCTGTAGTCCAATCTTTTAAGAATGTGAACTTTTCCAATCCATTGGTGTTAATAACTTCAATAGGCTTAAAGTCAAATTCTTTTTCGTTTAAAGCCTCAACGTCTTTGGTTAGCTTTTTAACGCCTTCCTTATTGAATTTGTAACCATTTTTTTCATCCATTATTAATACCCCCTTATCGTCAGTAGCAGCATTGTCTAAACGCAATTCCTCTACTTGAGCCTGATAAGATTCGTGAGCAGGCTTAACCTTCTCGTACAACTTAAATAACTTTTTCTGAATTTTGGTCTCTTGACCACCAATAACGGCATTAATTGACGCCACTAGGATGTTTAGGTCTTTGTACTTCATTTGATTTGATTTAGTTAATATAACTATGCTTATGCATAGTTATGTAAAAGTAATGAATATTTATTGAACTATGCAATAGTTTCATCAGGAATAATTACAAGTTTTAATTGCGTTGCAGCCCAAGTATATGCCCATTCGTTAGCATCTGTAGCGGCATCCCAATCCAAGTAATCTTGTCCCGACATAGTTAATGAACCATTTACCAAATTATTATACATAGGATAAAGTGGATTTGGATTTGGATTTGGTAAAGACTCGTTTAACTGATACTGAAAATTTGCACTTGTAGCTAAATTATCATAAGAAGAAGTTAATACAAATACTGTTGCTTGCTTTTCTTCTCCGTTTTGCCAAGAAGAAATTGGTTCAATTGTTTTTGCCATTTTATTTTATTTTATTATTTAAATACTACTTGATTTTGCATCTTCAACAGGAGGTATATAATCGCCTATAATTGTAAGGTTTAATTGTTCAGCTACCCAATCCCAAGCGTAACTATCTATTGTCCATTGAGTGTACGCTTCACCTGTCATTGTTAAGTTACCATCTTGTAATCTTTGTTGAGCAGCATCTAGGATGTTATAACAAAATACTGCACTTGTTCCTAAAGTTACATTTACTGCATAAGCGTTTAAGTAGATTGCTTCTACAAATACACCATTTTGCCACATTTGAATTGGTTGAATTTCTTTCATATTATTTTATTTTTAAAGTTTCTATTTCTGCTTTTAATTCTTGTACCGCCTTAATTAAAACAGGTACTAATTCCGTATATCTTACCCCTAACATTCCATCACCATTTTTATCAATTAATTCAGGGAATATCTTTTCTACCTCTTGTGCTATTAAACCAAGATTTTGTTTTTTAAACTTGTCATCTTTATAAGAGAAGTTTATGGTCTGCAAGGTAGATAATTTCTCTACTGCGTTCTCAATATGACTATTTATGTTTTTAAGTCTAATATCCGAGTTAGCAGTCCAAGATGTTGCACCACTTGTTAAATAAACTCCACCGCTATAAGATGCAACATAAAGCCTAAAACCACTAAACTGATTAGCTAATACCATATCTCCTGAAGCAGTTCCTGTTAAAAATTGACTTGAAGCGGTACACGCACCTAATACACCTCCTATTGTTGGTGAAAGAACTGTGTTGCTAAAAGTAATTGCAGGTGCAGTTCCTGCTGCTTTGATTTGTGTTGCAGCAGTTGTAGAATAAGATACAAGCCTTCCTCCATCATCAGTAGTTCCTATTAATACATTGCCTGTGGAAGTTATTGCTAATGCATAAACATCATTTGTTACATTTCTTATTGCAAATTTCCCCCCACCATAAACTCCATCTGAATTATTAGTAGAATATACCAGATGCTAATACTGAACTTGCAGCACCACTATTGTTTGCAGTTATTATACCACCTGCAGTTACACTACTAGAGAATGTAGCAGCACCTGTGGATGCTATATTGAATTTTACTGAACCATTATACCAATAATCTATACCATTAGAAGCGTTTAATTGTTGATACCATAATTGACTAGTTGCAGCATTTGTTAATAAAAAATAAGGACCACTACCTTGTGTATTTGAGCCATTTTTTTGTGCATAAATTCCAGAAGTTGAACCAAGCTCTGCTGCCGTTACACTACTAGAGAATGTAGCTGCTCCTGTTACTGATAATACACCTGTACCTTTTGTTGCTAAATTCAAATCAACATTTGCAGAACTTCCTGCCATTCTTATACCACCATACCATATATCAACTTGTTGACTTAAATTATTAGCAGCAAAAGAAGCAATAGCAGTTGTTAAATTATCAATTTTAACAATATTTAAAGATGTAGCTGATACACTACTAGAGAATGTAGCTGCTCCTGTTGATGCTATGGATAATCTTTCAGTTGAACCTGTATAAAGTCTTAAAGTTCCTGCACTTGCTCTCAAAGATAAACCACCACTACCACTTGATAATATTCTAAATCCATCTGCTACATCATCACCTCCCCCACTAGGAGTATAACCACCGCCAAATAATTCAATTAAACCATTCCCTGCTACATTATTGGTGAATTGTAGTATATTTCTAGCAGCTGTACCTGTTGATGTATTTGATAAGGTAACAGGAATAAAAGTAGCATTAACACTACCACTAAACCTTCCTGTACCATTAACATCTAGCTTGTAGCCTGAATCAGTAGTAGTTCCTATTAATACATTGCCTGTGGAAGTTATTGCTAATGCATAAACATCATTTGTTACATTTCTTATTGCAAATTTCCCCCCACCATAAACTCCATCTGAATTATTAGTAGAATATACTTCCCAATTCTTCCCTCCTGTATGTGTATTATTTAATTGTAATGTTGCCCTATACCCATCTGCATAAGACATTACAGATGCTAATACTGAACTTGCAGCACCACTATTGTTTGCAGTTATTATACCACCTGCAGTTACACTACTAGAGAATGTAGCAGCACCTGTGGATGCTATGGTAAGAGCAGTAGTTGGGTTTGCACCATTGCCAATGCCAAATGTTATTTGACCATCAGTTAATCCAATTACCGAACTTCCATATCCTACATAATCTCTTGCAGTACCATTCCAATTGAATGATAATATTGAAGCATCTCCACTTGTTGGGACTCCAAATCTATGCTTTGCACCATTCCAACCCGAAGGTGTCAATGAATAAGTTAAATTTGTTCCTGTACCTGTTGAAATATCTAATGCACCTGTTAAAGTTCCACCTGTTAATGGTAGGTAACCACTTAACGCACTTCCATAATTAGGAATATTCAATGTTGCACCTACCAATGTTGCAGCACCTGAAGTGCCTGTTGTTGTAAGACTAAGGGTGGCTTGTTTATTATTAAATGTACTCCAATCCGCACTTGATAATGCACCTCTATTTGTTGCACTTGCAGTTGGTACATTTAAAGTAATTACAGGAGTTGTAGTACTTGTTGCAACTGTTGAACTTAAATCCGTTCCACTTGTTCCTATTGTTAAAGCAGCAACACTTGTAACTGTTCCTACACCACTACCACCTACTAATGCTATTGTTCCACTTGCATCAGGGAATGTAAATGTTCTATTAGCTGTTAATGTTGCTGAATTTAATAAAATAATATTAGTAGTACCAAAACTTATACCTAAAGCAGTATTTACTGCAAATAATGAAGTATAACCTGTACCCGTAAATCCTGCACTTGAATATTGTTTAAATTCTAATGCAATACCTGTAGCACCATTATCCGTAATAATATTGTTAGTAAATGTCTTTGAACCTCCTATTGTTTGAGAGCCTGCTGTTATTAAACCTCTATTTGTAGATGATGCAGATGGTATATTTAAAGTTATAACAGGAGTTGTTGTACTATTAGCAACAGTACTTGTTACATCCGTTCCACTTGTTCCTATTGTTAAAGCAGCTACGCTTGTAACCGTTCCCACACCCGAACCGCCAACTAAAGCCAATGTACCACTTGTATCAGGAAAAGTGTAAGTTCTATTTGCACTTAATGAAGAACCTGATAATATAGCTACTTTTGTACTGCCACCAAAATATATACTTAAAGAATCAGTTGCTATTGATGTTAATGAAATATATCCAACCCCACTTATCGATGCAGATGTTGCAATTTCAATATTTAATGAATTAGCAGTGGTACTTGATTTATTAACTATTATACCTTTATTATATTGTAAATTAGAAGTTAAATTATAAACACCTAAATCAACATTTGCTGTAGCCCCTGTATATGGCACGTAGCCTGTTAAAGCAGAACCATAATTAGGGATATTCAAAGTAGCACCTACTAAAGTTGCTGCTCCTGAAGTGCCTGTTGTTGTTAATGTTAAGGCGTTTTGTTTATTATTAAATGTTGTAAAATCAGTAAATGATACCCAACCACTAACAGTAGTTGATGCTTGATTAATATTAAAAACACCTGTTGTGTTATTATATAATAATGGACCAATAACTGATAAAGAAGTTAAAGCAATATAGTTAGAACCATTTGTTATTTGGTTGTTGTTTGTGGGGATTGTTATAACACCTGTTGCAGAGTTGTAAGCACCGATACCTGCTGCAAATGATAAGGCTAATCTTGACCTTGTATCAGTATAATATAAATTTGTGACTCCTTCAGAAATATTGTCAGTAGTTAAACTAACAGCACCTGTCTGTCCGTTCACACTTATAACAGAATCTGTGTTATCAACCTTCTGCCATACGCCACCATTAAATATAGCCCAATCCCCCACTTGCCAATCAGTAATTCCATTAAGGTTTGTATTACCCGCAACTGAAACAATGTAGTAATATCCTTGCGTACCAACTGAACTTGTTAATGTAGGCGTGTTGGTAGATGCGTTCCACGTTCCTTGATATATTGACCCACCAATAAGTCCATTAATTTGATTCTGTAACTTACCAAATGCTGTAAGCATTGTGTCAGTAGCAAGCACTGTTCCTCCTGTGATATTAACACCGGTAAGAATCTTAGCTGTTACTGATGCGTTGTTTAATGTTACTGCTGTCGCTCCCGGACCCGTGCCCGTAGCCTCACCCGTAAGAGAGGTAATATAACTTCCCGCTGCTTGTTTATTATTAAAAGTAGTCCAATCAGTTGAACTTAAATATCCTGCCTGACTACCACTTGACTGTTGAATTGTAAGGTTTGGCGTAGACCCACCGCTTGAAAATAAAGGAGACGTAGCTGTAACTCCACCTACCTTAGTATTAAATGTGGACCAATCAGCAGCACTTAAAGCACCACGATTAGCAGCACTTGCTGTAGGTACGTTTAATGTAATTACAGGAGTTGTTGTTCCTGTAGCTACAGATGAACTTAAATCAGTCCCTGTCGTTCCTAATGTTAATGCAGCTACCGATGTAACTGTACCAACACTCCAACTTCTATCTGCACTTAAGTCATAAGCAGTACCATTGATAGTCAATTGTCTACTTGTAGGTACATATCCACTTAAAGCAGACCCGTAATCAGGAATATTTAAAGTATTTGAAATTAATGTAGCTGCACCACTTGAACCCGTAGTTGTAAGAGTTATTGTTGCCTGCTTATTATTAAATGTATTCCAATCTGTTGAAGAAAGGTATCCATTAGTTGATGCTCCTGATTGACTAATGGTAAAGACACCCGTAGTGTTATTATATGACAATGGAGCCGTAGCACTAAGTGAACCCAATACAATATATGCACTTGAGTCAACACTACCATCAGCTTTTAAAAATTGACCTGATGTTCCGCCATTTTTAATTAAAGAAGCAGCCGTTAAATTATATATCCCTAAGTCAACATTCTGAGTTGCTCCCGTATAAGGCACGTATCCTGTTAAAGATGGAAATGTTTGAAGTGCTCCCGTTCCATCAATATATTGAAGTGTATTCCCCGACCCTGTAATAGCGATTGTGCCATTTGAAGTCAATGGTGAGTTTGCAACACTAAACGCTGATGGCATACTTACCCCAACTGATGTTAGTCCCGTATCAATATCAGACCAACTTGCAGTAATTGTGCCACCATCTTGTTGGTTAAGTGTTAATGTCTTTGTTGCTGTACCCGTAACTGCAGCACTTACAATTGAATCATTGTATGCTGTATTCCAATTAGCTGAGTTGTCAGTAATATATGAAATAACACCGGCAACAGATTTAACTAAACCCGTGCCGCCTAAAAATGGTTGCTTACCATTAAATGTGTTCCAATCAGTACTACTTAAATAACCATCTTGAGTAGTATTTGCTACTTGAATAGCAAATGCTCCTGTAGTATTGTTATAAGTTAACGGAGATGTCGCACTCAATGATACTAATGTAATATATCCTGCTCCATTTAATATCTGACTATTGTCAGTTGGTATTGTAATTACCCCTGTTGTACCATTGTACGCTCCTGAGCCTGCCGCAAATGAAAGTGCCGCTCTTGCTCTTGAGTCTAAGTAATATAAATTTGTTGCTCCTTCCGGTATGTTGTCAGTCGTAAGACTTACCGCTCCAACTTGTCCATTGACAGAAGTAACTAAGTCTGTATTGTCTACTTTGTTCCACGTAGAGCCATTAAATATTGCCCAATCACCTACCTGCCAATCAGTAATACCATTTAAGTTAGTATTTCCTGCTACATCTACAATATAATAATATCCTTGCGTACCTACACTACTTACTAAAGCAGGTGTGTTAGTAGCTGCATTCCATACGCCTTGGAATTGAACACCGCCAATTAATCCATTGATTTGATTTTGTACTTTACCAAAAGCTGTTAAAATACTATCCGAAGAAGTTATTGCACTTCCTGTTATGCTTAATCCTGTTAAAAGTTTTCCTATTACAGCAGCATTACTAAGTATAACTGATGCTGCTCCCGGACCCGCACCTGTAGCTTCGCCTGTTAACGAAGTGATATAGTTGCCTGCCGGTTGCTTACTGTTAAATGTCAACCAATCAGTACTTGATAGGTATCCATCTAAGCTACTGCTTGATTGTTGTATTGATATGTCAGGATTAACGCCTCCTGTTGAAGACAATGGAGTTGTCGCTGTAACAGATGAAACACCTGTAGCAAGCGTCCAAGACCTATCTGCTGCTAAATTATAAGTAACACCATTAATCGTAAGCGTCCTTGTTAGTGGTACACCACCAAGCCCTGACAATGTATAGTTAGGAACATTAATTGTAGCCCCAACAAGAGTTGACGCTCCACTATTTCCCGTTGTTGTTAAACTTATAGCAGTTTGCTTGCCATCAAATGTTATCCAATCAGCACTTGATAAATATCCATTCTGAGAAGCATTTGCTTGCTGAATACTAAATACGCCTGTGCCTGAGTTGTATAACAAAGGTGACGTAGCACTATAAACAGGTAAATTTATCCATCTAACTCCCGTTACATTTGAAGATAATACCTGATTATTTGTTCCAACTGAACTTAGTCCATCTCTCAACGTCCCAAGCAAAGTAAGGCTTGTAGAAATAGTAGATGTTAATAAAGCTGCGTTGTTAGCACTTAAGTTACCTGTTAATATTATATTATTTACAGCCGTATTGCCCGATGTCAAAACTTGTTGTAAGTCAGGTATAACCGTTGGAATAGTGTACCACTCTACTTGAGTTCCGGTGCTTCTTAATATCTGACCGGCTGTTCCTACTGAGTTTAATCTATCGTATAAACCACCGGTAATATGAGTATCACCTGTTAAAAAACTATCTAAAATAGTTGCAGTATCTGTTACCTCAAGATATGTTGTAAATATTGTGCCATTCAAGATAATATCCTGAGTTGCGGTATTGCCAAAGTCCAATACTCCTTGTAATGTATTTCCCGGAATATTAGGGATGAACAAATTCAATAACTCACTTAACGTAAAGTTGTATGTTATATCCTCGGGGTCTCCGCCCACGCTTGTACCTACTAACTTATCAGCTAATTTGGGTACAGGGACAACTTCGTATATACTAATCTTTGACATCCGCTATAAAATTTTAAACGTGAACTATCTTCAAAGCATCTCCTGTTCTGTAAATTTGTCCTACTGCCAAACCTCCGGCAACAGCAGCAGCATTATCTGCATAAATTGGGACACTTCCTATTATAATAGTTGAAGCACTAAAATTTGCGGAAAATAAATTTAATAGCTGCTGTAACGTAAAATTATAAGTGACATCCGCAGGAACACCATCAATGCTTGTTCCTACAAGTTTGTCTGTTAGTTTTGGTACCGCAACAACACTATATGAATTAATTTTACTCATTTTTTTCTTGTTCTTTTTGGGTTACTTCGCCCGTTTGCATATTAATTACTGAATCAGCACCATACTTCTCAATAAGAATCTTCTCATTGTTGGTAAAGGCTTCAACAATACTATGTGCTTGTTTGATTAACCCTTGTTTTTGTAATTCAAGTTCACCAAGACCTATTTTAATCTTAGTGTACTCTGCTGAACCTGTCTTAATAAAGTCTAATTCTTCTGCTGTTAAATTTGCCATTTGATTTGATTTTTTAATTTATACAAATATAGTAAATAAAAATTATCATTTTAGGAGATACTTTCTGCCAAACCATATCCCTATTGGAATCAAAAGCAACCACAAAAACACAAAATAGTTTGCTTTTTTGTCGACCTTCTTCTCAAAACCTTTAGCCTTAATGTCCTTCTTGACGGAAATGGTATTCTCAGACGACTTAGATACAGTAGATTTTGAAGAATCTACTATGTGTCTTCGTGTTTTCTTAAGCCTAACTGTCGCATTGAAGTACTGCTTACCATCAATTACTAATGGCTTAGCTGTATCAATAGGGACTATCTCAATCTCATCAATGTCCTCTTTAATAGAAATAGCGTTCTGCTGTACAGAAACGCTATCCTTTTTTTCGACAGCCGTGCTGTCAATATGTGTCTCTACTTGTGTCTTGGTAACCATTACCTTCCTTGAGGCACAAGAGAATAGTAAGAAACTAAGTAATATTAGTATAAGATGTTTTACCATTTGATTTGATTGCTTTTAAAATTTGACCCCTGTTTTTACCTTCACTATAAGAAACGTGAACCCAATCAGGATTCTCTTCACTACCAAACTCCCAAATTAATTGGTCAAACTCCAAGTTATTTTTGATATATTCAAAGACCATCTTGTTAGTTACTCCATTTGGAGTGCCATCCATATCAATGTCAATTGCTTGACCTTTGCAGTGCTGAGATGTAGCTGACCCACCAATACACTTATTAAGTTCAGTAGACCTGTATCCACTTGAAATGTGAATTGGGCATCTAAAATTTGCTCTAATAGGCTCGAAAACCTTCTCTGCTAATTCCTTAAAATTTGCAATATGCTCATCTGTAGGCATATTACTAATACCATTACGTTTTGCTGATTCGCTTCTGATTAACTCAGACAAATCTAAATGTTCGCTGATTTTCATTATTCTTCTTTTTTAGTATCTGTTCCTTTAAATCCTTTTACAAGGGTTGTTACTGACTCAATGGTTGTAAGACCTAATGCCACAGCACTAAGTGCAAACGTTGCCCATACAAGTGAATCTGCCGGAGCAAAATTACCTGTAGTCTTTGAGTTGTCATACAAAGTATAAAATAGTACAAACGCACCAATTATACCTACTAATCTCTTGCTTGATGTTCCGCTTTCTGAGGAAAAAAATCCTGAAAGCCATACAAAAATCTTTTTCATTTATTCGTTATTTGTAGTGTCAACTTTAGTCTTACCCCAAAAACTCTTCTTCTCTTTAATCTGAATAGTGTCGTGTATGTATATTGTATCTATTCTAACTTTTATTCCACTAATCTCACTAATCTCGTTTTTAAGGTCTTTAACTTCTTCCTTTAATGTTACAATTTTATTAATTGTTTGAGAAACAATTCTTTTTTCTTTAGCCTCAGCTTTGGAATGTACTTTTTTAAAAGTGCTTTGATTTTGTTTTGCATTATCAATTAGTTTATTAAACTCAGCATCTTTCTGCTGCTCAGCATTTTGTTGTTGAGCGGTTAAAGTACAACCTGTTAAAAAAAGAAAAATTAAGTATCTCATTACTTAATGTTTTGAATTTTACCTAATTGCTCTAACGTGCTCAATTTTGACGTAGCTGCTGCTAATGACGAGTCAGTCCTTCTAAGTGTAATTTGCATTATCTCAACCTTACCCTCTAACTTCTCTACCTTTACATTTTGAGATACTATTTGCTCTTTAAAAGTAGACTTAACGTCTATGTATAGGTACGATATTGCTATCAATACCAAGAATAACGTAGCTACAATTGGATTTTTCGCAAATGTTTTGAAGTCCATTATACTCGTTACAGGATTTAGGTTTTTAACTGCCATAGTTGTATTATTTATCGTCCTTGACCTCTATATTGTTTCTTATAAAGTTTACTTGTCTTGGTCTTGCTCGTTTGTGTCTTTGCCGCAAGTCCCCTTTTTTTTGGCTTGCTAATATAAGCATTGCCACTTGTTGCTTTTGCCATTCCTAATTCTTTTTAAAATTTGGTACAACTGTTCCTACAGGATAAGTTGCTCCTAATGGTGCCTGCGTAACAGACGTCATTCCGGGAATCACTCTAACTGCTTTATCTAATGGAAATGCTGACTCATTAATAGGACCCTCACACTCTGCAAGCGTTACGCCATTTACTTTCTTAGGTAATATCTTACAAGGCATACACCACATATTACTCATTCCACCACCCGGTTCATTTGTTACAACAAAAGTACGGTTTTGTGTAGGTGCGGTTTTCCAACTTGGTGCTTGAACTACTGAGTCGTAATACCAAAACAATGACCATACAGTTTTTGCTGTTCCGTCAGGAGTAATAGTTGGATTGCTAATCAAATATGTATTTACAACAGAAGGACCATCTAATACAGGACAAGTTGCAATTCCTTTTAAGAATTTCTTGCCAAGCACAACTATAGAGTCTTTTGTTGCCTGCGTTGCACTTGCTCCACAATAAGCAAACTTACCAACTACAATTGCTAATCCTTTTTCTTGAGCAAATCCAATAGTTGTTAAACCTAATAAGAATAATATCCCAAGTAATTTTTTCATTGCATTTATTTTTTAACTATAAATTCAGTAATAACTTTTAATGCTCCGAGTCCAACCAATGTAACCAATGCATAGAAGTAAGACTTATATCTTTTTAGTTCTGTCTTTACATCAGATAACTGCTTCTTTACTTCTTTAAACTCACTTATTAAACCATTTGAATCTTTGTCAATGGGATTGCCGGCTAAAAGTGTATAGACATCTTTAAGCATAGCTTTCATCTCAGCCATATTGCCCTTAATGGACTCTAATTCGTCTGCCATAATATCAAGTCTGCTATTTTCTTGGTTGCTCATCATAGTAGTTGAATTACCAAAGTGCGTTAATAAGAGTTGCTGTAGTACCTGTTGCTTTAACTTTTAAAACTTGTACAGGTAAAACTGTTCCAATTGGAGTAGCGTTAAATGTAACATCATCACCACCAATAGTAGTAACTGCAACATTACCTGCACCACCAATAAATAAGAAAGCACCCGTATTACCAAGACCTGTTTGAGGTGATTGTTGGTAAATTCTGAATGTTTGACCTCCTGTTGGAAAAATGTTGGCATTTAAGGTAAGTTGAGTTTGACTATCAACAGTTACTACTGTTGCTGCTGTTGATGCAGAAATATTATAAACAACATCACCTGTTTTTACATTGTCAAAAATAAAATCACCTGTAACGGTAATTAATTTATTTGTTACAACACTTGTATTAGCACCTGTATGTATAAGATACGGAGAAGGTACTACTGCGTTATCCGAAGGAATAACCGCCAATGCTCTTGAAAAAGTTGTTTTAAAAACTGACATATTTTTTATTTTTTATCTTGATAAGGAAATGCTCTATTTAATGCGTCTCTTCTTGCCTTGCATCCACAATCTTTTCCTGTAACCTTAGTTATAGCTTCAGCAACTTTTTTAATTCCTGTTATAGTTGTAATTTTCTCAATTGTGTCTCCAAGACCTTTGCTTTTATTTTGTTGCTCCATTTGATTAGATTTAATATTTGCCTTTACGACCTTTAGGATTACTTGTTGTTGAACCACCCGGTCCTGCCCATAAGTTTTTGCAAGCCCAATACCTTGGAGTTAATTTATCTGTAGCTGTATCGCAACTATGTCTTGCTTTAAAACTTTTGCGAGCAGCAGCAGAGTAATTATTCCCATATCCCTTTGCTCCAAAGTGGAGGAGTTTCTCCTCCCCATTGGAACAGGCTTTAACCATCTTCTTTTTCCCCGGTCTATCCGAAGCAGTAGGACGGTTACATTGCATTTTTGACTTATCAGCCATATCTTAACAGTTTCTGATTCTGTATGCTACGCACACAGAAATTAGTTTCTAAAGTCTCTTCTTGAATGTCCCGGGTCTTGACGTTTGTCTTTTTCTTTTATCTCAGGAATAACATATTCATCCTTTGGGGCTTTCGCCTTAGGAATTTCTGCTAATACCTCTTCAGAAATTTCAAGGTTGTCTTGAATAATTTCATCTTTTGATTTTTTTAATCCGTTTGCCATAACTTTTTTTTTAAAAATTAATTACATTGCTTTCTTAGTAGCACCTTTGCCTGCACCTTTGATAGGTCCTTTAGAAGGAACACCACCTGTCATAGCTAATGGTTTTGCTTTTAATGCATTTTTAATTGAAGGAGCCACCGGTCCTGAAGGCATTTTCATTCTTGATGATGCCGGTAAGTTTGGAGTTGACTTTGCCATTTTTTTGTTTTTTATTTTTTTTATAATGATTGTAAACCT
>Ga0209088_10000320_pt1 | contig 35063 bp, 20 predicted proteins | sample S_140625_EF_Meta_FD_187324 | JGI IMG/M metagenome (GOLD analysis project Ga0209088, IMG submission 187324) | Freshwater microbial communities from Lake Simoncouche, Canada to study carbon cycling - S_140625_EF_MetaG (SPAdes) (version 2) | ecosystem: Environmental > Aquatic > Freshwater > Lake ... | reverse complement strand
GAGTGGCGCGCCGAGCGCGCCGGCGCGGGCACCATGCCCGAGCTCACGCCCGCGCAGCGCACCGTGGTGGATGAGGTGCGCGCCACGCTGAACGCCGGCTTCTCGCAGCACCTCCTCTTCGGCGTGACGGGCGCGGGCAAGACCGAGGTCTACATGCGGCTCATCGCGGAGACGCTCGCCGCCGGACGCACCGCGCTCGTGCTGGTGCCCGAGATCGCGCTCACGCCGCAGACGGGCGGCCGGCTCCTGGCGCGCTTCCCGCACGAGCGCGTGGCCATCCTCCACAGCGGACTCACCGCCGCGCAGCGCAACCAGCAGTGGAACATGGTTTCGAGCGGGCAGGTGCGGCTGGTGATGGGCGCGCGGAGCGCGGTGTTCGCGCCGATCCCCGACGGGCAGCTCGGCCTGGTGGTGGTGGACGAGGAACACGACGGCAGCTACAAGCAGGACCAGATGCCGCGCTACCACGGCCGCGACGTGGCGATCCGGCGCGCGCAGCTCGCGCAGTGCCCGATCGTGATGGGCAGTGCGACGCCGAGCCTCGAGAGCTGGTTCAACGCGACCGAACGCAGGACAAGCGCACTCCACGTGCTGCGCGAGCGCGCGCCGGGGCTTCGGCTCCCCCACGTGGAAGTGGTGGATTTTGCCGAGGAACGCAAGCGATTTCCCGACAATCGCGTGCACCTCCTCGGGCCGCGCCTGGCCGGCACCATCCAGGAGACGCTCGACGCGGGAGCGCAGGTGTTGGTGCTCCTCAACCGCCGCGGCTACGCCAACTGGATCGCCTGCGCGGACCACCGCTGCGGCTGGATGATGCGCTGCGATCGCTGCGACGCCGGGATGATCTGCCACAAGCTGCCGTCCTCGAACGGAGGTGCCGCCACGCAGTACGTGCGCTGCCACCACTGCCAGGGCGAGCAGCGCCTGCCGCGCAACTGCCCCAGCTGCGGCAAGCAGGTCTCGGTGTTCGGGCTGGGAGTGCAGCGCGTCGAGGAGGAGCTCTCGCGGCTCCATCCGTCGCTCGTGGCCGGGCAGACGATGCTCCGCATCGATGCAGACAGCATGCACGACGCCGCCGACTTCCACGACGCGCTCGGCCGCTTCGGTCGCGGCGAGGTGAAGCTCCTGGTGGGCACGCAGATGATCGCGAAAGGACTTGATTTCCCGGGTGTCCGGCTCGTGGGCGTGGTCAACGCCGACACAGCGCTCAACCTCCCGGACTTCCGCGCGGCAGAGCGCACCTTCCAGCTGGTGAGCCAGATGAGCGGCCGGTGCGGACGCGGCGCCGATGCCGGTCGCGCCATCGTGCAGACCTTCCAGCCGGAGGCGCCCGCCATCAAGCTGGCCGCGGCGCACGACTTCGAGGCGTTCGCCGCGGAGGAGCTCGCGCTGCGGGCGAAGTTCGGGCTGCCGCCATGGCGCCGGATGGCGCGCGTGGTGGTGCGCGATGCGGACGAGGAGAAGGCGCGCGAACTGGCGGAGGCGCTGGCGCGCGAGCTTTCGGCGACGGTGGGAGACACGGGCATTGCCGTGACCGGACCCATGCCCTGCCCCATCGCGCGCATCGCCGACCGGTGGCGCATGCAGGTGGAGATCAGCGCCCCGAACGCCGCCGTCCTGGGCAAGTACCTGACCGCGGCGCGCAACGCCGGGATCCTGCGGCCGGGCGAGACATACGCCGTGGACGTGGACCCCGTGGCCCTCATGTGACACCCAACGCGCCGCGGCGCAATGGGAAGGCGGAATATCGGCATGGTTCCGCGGGGACTTCCGGCGCATGCCGGAATCACGGTGCTTCCGAGCATCACGGAAACGGCGGTTTCCCCTACAATCCACCGCCTTTCGGCTTTGTCAGGAGCAATCGCCACCATGTCCGACACCTCGGGCCACGAATCCAACAAGAACGCATCGCTCGCCTCCACCGGGCGGGCCGTCAACGCGTGGAGCCCGGAGTACATCGAACAGATGCACGCCGCGTGGCAGCGCGACCCGGCGAGCGTCGGTGCTTCGTGGAACCAGTTCTTCCTCGGCTTCGAGCTCGGCCTCGATCGGCCGGCCGCCGCCGAAGGCACCGCCGCCCCTGCAGGCGGTGCCGACCCCGCGCAGTCGAAGGTGGACGCGCTGGTCGAGGCGTACCGCCGGCTCGGCCACCTCGGTGCAACGCTCGACCCGCTGGGCACCGTGCGCCCGATGCCGCAGGAGCTCGCGCTCTCGGAGTTCGGCCTGACTGGCAGCGACCTTCCCAAGACCTTCGGCACCGGCTCGCTGCCCATCGGCGCGCGCGCCACGCTCGCCGACATCGTGGCCTTCCTGCAGAAGGCGTACTGCGGCTCGATCGGTGCGGAGTTCGGCTACATCTCGTGCCCGCGCCGTCGCGCGTGGATCGCGGAGCGAGTGGAGGCCGCGGCGCTTGCCGCCGGCCCCGACGCCGCCGCCAAGGACCGCATGCTCGAGAAGGTGGTCGCCGCGGACGGCTTCGAGAACTTCCTGGCGACCCGGTTCATCGGCAAGAAGCGCTTCGGCCTCGAGGGCGGCGAATCGCTGCTGGTGGTGCTCGACGAGGTGCTCGGCAACGCGGCGCGCCACGGCGCAGAGGAATGCGTGCTGGGCATGGCCCACCGCGGCCGCCTGAACGTGCTGCACAACGTGGCCGGCAAGCCGGCGGAGATGATCTTCACCGAGTTCGAGGAGGCGTGGACCGCGCACTTCGAGCACGGCGGCGGCGACGTCAAGTACCACCAGGGCTTCACCGGCCCGTACCAGACCGCCGAAGGCGGCTCCGTGCGCGTCTCGCTGTGCGCGAACCCCAGCCACCTGGAGTTCGTCGCGGCCGTGGCCACCGGCCGCGCCCGCGCGCGCCAGGAGCGCGTCGCGCGCACGCTCCTCGAGGGCCGCGCCAAGGTGCTGCCGCTCCTCATCCACGGCGACGCTGCGCTGCCCGGACAGGGCGTGGTGGCCGAGACCCTCAACATGGTCGGCCTCGACGGCTACGACGTCGGCGGCACCGTGCACGTGGTCATCAACAACCAGGTGGGCTTCACCACCGACAGCCGCGATTCCTACTGCGGCAACTACTGCACCAACGTGGCGCGCGTCGTCGAGGCGCCCGTCTTCCACGTGAACGGCGGCGAGCCCGAGGCGTGCCTCGTGGCTGCGCGCCTGGCCGCCGAGTGGCGCCGTGAGTTCGGCGAGGACGCCTTCGTCGACATGTGGTGCTGGCGCAAGAACGGCCACAACGAGACCGACGAGCCCAACTTCACGCAGCCGCTCCTCTACAAGCGGGTCCGCGCCGCGAAGCCCGTGGCCGCGCGCTACGCCGAGAAGCTGGCGGCCGAGGGCACCGTCCCCGCCGATGCGCTCGACACCCGCACCAAGGCGCTGTTCGCGTCGCTCGATGCCGCGCAGCAGCGCGCGAAGGCGAAGCCCGTGGAGCCCGGCCACCATGCGTTCAACGGCGCATGGAAGGGCATGACCGGCACGTGGAACGACGACCCGGTGGAGACCGGCGTCGCCGCGCGCACGCTCAAGTCGCTGGCTGCGCAGCTCGCTTCCATCCCGGACGGGTTCGCGGCGCACAAGACGGCGGCGAAGCTCGCCCAGTCGCGTTCGCTCGAGGCGGACGGCCCGGTGGAATGGGCGCTCGCCGAGCTCCTTGCCTATGCCTCGCTGGTGGAGGAAGGCGACATGGTGCGCATCACGGGCCAGGACGTGAAGCGCGGCACCTTCAGCCATCGCCACGCGACGCTCTTCAACCAGGAGACCGGCGAGGAGTGGTGCGCCATCAAGCACCTCAAGGGTGCGAAGGGCCGCTTCGAGATCTTCAACTCGCCGCTCACCGAGTGCGCGTGCGTCGGCTTCGAGTACGGCTATTCGCTGGTCGACCCGAAGGCGCTCGTCATCTGGGAGGCGCAGTTCGGCGACTTCGCCAACGGCGCGCAGGTGATCTTCGACCAGTTCATGGCAGCGGCCGAGGCGAAGTGGTTCCGCTCCTCGGGCCTGACGCTCCTCCTGCCGCACGGCTACGAGGGCCAGGGCCCCGAGCACTCGAGCGCGCGCATGGAGCGATTCCTGCAGCTGGCCGCCGAGGACAACATCCAGGTGGTCTATCCATCCACCACCGCGCAGGTCTTCCACGTGCTGCGCCGGCAGATGAAGCGCAGCTTCCGCAAGCCGCTCGTGGTGATGACGCCCAAGAGCATGCTGCGACTCCCCGCGGCGCAGAGCCCGGCGGCGGAACTGGCCCACGGCCAGTTCCAGACCGTGATCGGCGACCCCTCCAAGCCGGATCCCTCCAAGGTGAAGCGCGTGGTGTTCTGCACCGGCAAGCTCTTCCACGAGCTCGACGCGCAGCGCAAGGAGGACGGCAACGCCTCGGTGGCGATCGTGCGCATCGAGCAGCTGACGCCCTTCCCGGCCGACGAGGTCAAGGCGCAGGTCGCCAAGTACCGCGGCGCCGAGGTGACGTGGGCGCAGGAAGAGCCGGAGAACATGGGCGCGTGGGGCTCGATGCTCCAGCAGTTCATGAAGGCCCTCGGCACGGCGCCGACGTACGCCGGACGGCCCGAGCAGGCCAGCCCGGCCGTCGGCAGCCTCAAGCGCCACGGCAAGGAACAGGCGAAGGTGATCGCGTCGGCACTCGACGCGGGAGCCACGAAGAAGACCTCGAACGGACAGCCCCAGCGCAACGCGCACGGAGAATGACATGGTGGACATCGTGGTGCCGAGCCCAGGCGAGTCGATCACCGAGGTGACCCTCGGACAGTGGCACAAGAAGGACGGCGACTGGGTGGAGACCGACGAGGTGTTGGTCGACATCGAGAGCGACAAGGCGACCCTCGAGGTGCGCGCCCCGGCAGCGGGCGTGCTGCGCGTCAAGGTGAAGTCCGGCGCCGAGCAGAAGGTGGGCGCGCAGATCGCGGCCATCGACACGGCGGCGGCCAAGCCGTCGGGCGGCGAGGTGTTGGCAGCGGCGCCCGCGAAGGCGGCAGCTCCTGCTGCCGAATCGGCGGCGGCTCCTGCTGCGGCTGGGGCTGCGGCTGGCGCCGACGGCAAGAAGGCTTCGTCCCTGGCCAAGAAGGTGGCGGCCGACAAGGGCGTCGACCTCGCCAAGGTGGCCGGCAGCGGCACCTCCGGACGCATCGTGATGGCGGACGTCGAGCGCGCCGCCACGGCGGTGCAGTCGATCGCCAACCCGGTGAAGCCCGTGGCGCCCGCGCCGCAGGTCCCCGTGGTGGTGGGCGGCACGCGCGGCATGCGCCGCGAGAAGATGCCGAAGATCCGGCAGCGCATCGCCGAGCGCCTGGTGGACGCGCAGCACACGGCAGCGATGCTCACCACGTTCAACGAGTGCGACATGACCGAGGTCATGCGCCTGCGAGCCGAGCACAAGGAGAGCTTCGAGAAGCACCACGGCGTGGGCCTGGGCTTCATGAGCTTCTTCGTGAAGGCCGCGTGCAGTGCGCTGAAGCGCTTCCCGAAGGTGAACGCGTACATCGCCGGCGACGAGGTCGAGTACCACGACTACGCCGACGTCTCCATCGCCGTCGGCACCGACCGCGGCCTGGTGGTGCCGGTGCTCCGCAACGCCGAGGGCATGACCTTCGCGCAGATCGAGCTGGCCATCCGTGCGTTCGCCGCCAAGGCGCGCGACGGGAAGCTCTCGGTCGACGAGATGACGGGCGGCACGTTCACGATCACCAACGGCGGCATCTACGGCAGCCTGATGTCCACGCCCATCCTGAACGCGCCGCAGAGCGCGATCCTGGGCATGCACTCCATCAAGAAGCGCCCCATCGAGGACCCCCGCAACCCGGGCCAGATCGCGCTGCGGCCGATGATGTACCTGGCGCTCAGCTACGACCACCGCATCATCGACGGTGCCGAGGCGGTGAGCTTCCTGGTGCACATCAAGGACTGCATCGAGAAGCCCGAGCGGCTGCTGCTCGACTGAGCGAAGGACGATGAAACAAGGCGCGGACGGCCAGCTGGCCGTCCGCGCCCTTTCGTTTCAGCCCATGCGGATGACCGCACTCACAGGCGCTTGAGCAGGTCCGCCACCGCGGTCTCGAGCTGCGTGTCCTTCATCGCGGTCTCGTCCTCGGGGGTCTGCGGGACCACGATGTCCGGCATGGCGCCGTGCAGCTCCATGTCGGTGCCGTCCGGCAGGTACCAGCCGCGGAACGGCGTGCGCACCGTGGTGCCGTCGATCAGCGAGTCGCTGCCGGTGGAGATGACGCCGCCGTAGGTCTGCGTCCCCACCAGCGTGCCGCGCTTGAGCGTCTTGAACGCATGCGCGGTGATCTCCGCGTTGGAGAAGCTCTTCTCGTTGCACAGCATGTCGATGGGCAGCGAGTAGCGCTGGATGAAGAGGCGATCCACCGGGTAATGGCCCTTGCGCGCCGGATCCGCGCCACGCGGCACCGTGTACGCGTGCGGCGTCACCATGATGGAGCTGAGCAGCCGGTCCGCCGTGGAGCCGCCGCCGTTGTTGCGCACGTCGATGACCAGGCCATCCTTGCCGTCGGCCTGTGCATAGAGGTCGCGCTCATAGCTGTCGAGCGAAGCCTGGTCCATGGCCGCGATGTGGATGTAGCCGATGCGGCCCTTCGACAGGCGATCGACCGTCTCGCGCGCACGGCGCAGCGTGTCCTGGTAGGTGAGCTCGCGGATCTCGCCGCCCGAACCGGGCACGATGATCGCGTCGAGCTCCATGCGCGGCTCGCCGGGGGCGGGCGAGCGCATCACGCGCACCACCGTCTCCTTGCCGGCCGTGCCGTGGAACAGGTCCTCGATGGCCGATTCCGCCTTCACGGGCTCGCCGTTCACCGCCACGATCACGTCGCCCACCGCGAGGGGCGTCTGGCCCTTGGTGGCCGGGCCGTCGCGCAGGATCTCCTCGATACGGAACCCGCCGTCGGCGAAGACAGTGCGCGCGCCGATGCGTCCCGCGGGCAACCGCGCCGCACCATCGCCGCCCGGGCTGCGGACGCCCAGGTGGCTGGCGTTGAGCTCGCCCAGAAAGCGGTTCGCCACGTAGTCGAACTCCTCGTCGGTCCGCGCGTTGTCGGCGAGCTTCACCCACTTGTCGGTCAGCTTCGGCCAGTCGCAGCCGTTCATCGTGGGGCTGTAGAAGATGCCGCCCATGATGCGGGCCATCTCCAGGAACTTCTGGTGGCTCTGGGCCGCCAGGTCGAGCTCCACGGTGTCGGCCAGGTCGACGGGCTTCGCATCGCCCGCGGGCACGTTGACGGCCGTTGCGCCGCCCTTGCCCACCACCACCAGCTTGTCGCCGGCCAGGTTGATCTGCTGGATGCCGCCCGAGGCGCCGATCTTCTTCGCTTCGCCGCCTGACCAGGCCACGCTGTTGAGGCCCGCGGCCTCGCCGACGCCGCCCATGAAGTAGACGCGATCGCCTGCGGGGGAGATCTCCAGGTCGATCTCGTTGCCGGGCATCGTGGTCAGGCGACGCAGGCGCATGTAGGCGTCGTCGAGGTCGAGGGGCTTCGGGGGCTCCTTCTTCGACTCTTCCTTCTTGGCGTCCTTTGGCTCTTCCTTCTTCGCTTCGTCCTTCTTGGCGTCGTCCTTCTTGTCGTCCTTCTTGCCGTCGCCCTTCTTCGGCGCGCGGTCGGCAGCCTTCTTCTTCACTGCCTCGCCGGCATCCTTGAAGTACTGGTCGAGCTCGAAGCGCTGCATGCCCTCGAGCTCCTTGTCGAGGAACACCATGTAGATGTCCGCGTCGTTGTCCACGCGCGCGGACGAGAAGGCAAGCACCTTGCCGTCGGAGCTCCAGCGCGGATTTGCGTCCGGGTCCGGGTGGCGCGAGATGTTGACCGGGGCCGCGCTGCCGTCGGCAGGCACGATCCAGATGTCGCTGTTGAAGTTGTCATCGTCCTGGCGGAACGCGATGTGCCGACTGTCCGGGCTCCAGCGCGCGTCGATGGAGAGATCGAAGCCGCTGCGCAGGTCCTTCTCCTCGCCGGTGGCGACGTCACGCATCACCAGCGTGCGAAGGTCGCGGCGATAGATGATCTTCTTGCCGTCCGGCGATGGGTTCGGCGAGCGTTCGCTCACGTTCGGCAGCGCGATGAACGGCTTGACCTCCACCTTGACCGCGTCGGCCCAGCGAGCGCCTTCGTCCTTCTTTTCTTCCTTCTTCTCGTCCTTCTTGGATTCGTCCTTCTTGGGCTCATCCTTCTTGGCATCGTCGGCGGGCTTCTTCTCTTCCGCCTTCGGTGCATCGGGTGCGGGAGCGGGGGCGGGCGCAGGGACGGCGGCCGGCGCCGGGGCAGCCGCCGGATCCGCGGCCGGAGCGGCCACCGGCTCGGCAGCCTTCGGCTCCGTTGGCTTGGGTTCCTCGGGCTTCGCCTCGTCCTTCTTCTCCTCGGGCTTGGGCTCGTCCTTCTTCTTCGGGTGCACCTTCTCCTTGAACGCGCTGCGGATCTCGCCGCGCGTCTGCGTCACGGTGGCTTCGTAGATGGAGTCGTTGCCATCCATGTCGCTCGAGAAGAGGAGCTTGGCGCCGTCCGGCATCCAGACCACGTCGCGCTCGCGCGAGGGCGAGCGGGTGACGCGCACGAAGGGGGAACGTTCGTCGACGCCCTTCACGTAGACGTCGCCGTAGGCGATGATGGCCATGGTCTTGCCGTCGGGCGAGAGCTGCGCCTCGGTCACGTCGCGGCCCACGGCGCGCGGGCGGATGCGATCGGCCTCGTCCTCGGTGCCCTGCACCGTCACCTTCACCGGCTGCGCGCCGGGAGTGGCCAGGTCAAGGCGCCAGAGCGAGTCCCACACGCAGAACAGCGCGGTCTTGCCGTCCACGGAGACCGCCAGGTCGCGGATGTCGTCGTCGAACGAGGTGAGCTGCGTGCCCCCCTCGGACGGCGCCGCCGAGAACGGCTTGCGCCACAGGTTGACGCTCTTGCCGTTGCCGCGGTCGGTCAGGTAGACGATGTCGCTTCCCGCCGGGAACGCCCAGCCGTCGTTGCCCTTCCAGTCGGTGTGCTGCGTGAAGCGGCCGGTGCTGCGGTCGAGGCTGTAGATGTCGCGCTGGTCGGGGCCCTGGTAGCCACGGCGCATCCACGCGCTGGTGCCGCGCTCCATGATGACCGACTTGCCGTCGCGCGAGGCCAGCGGATGCGAGGCGAACGCATCGCACACGCGCTCCACCGAGCCACCTGCGAGCGGCACCATGTACGGACGCGGAGCACGGAACAGGTCGTTCTCGCGAGAAGACTCGAAGTAGGCCACGGGGCGGCCGGCGCCGTCGATGCCCGTGCCGGAAAGCAGCGCCACCGAATCGCCGAAGGTGAGTTGGCGCACGCCGCTGCCGTCGCTCTTCATCACGTAGAGGTTGCGGCCGCCGTCTCGATCGCTGTCGAAGACGATCGACGCACCGTCGGCGCTGAATGCCGCGCGGCCTTCGTTCGACGGATTCGCCGTCAGGCGGATCGCACCGCCGCCGGTGACCGGGCACTTCCAGACATCGCCGCGCCAGCTGAAGACGGCCACCGTGCCGTCCGGGCTCAGCGCCGGGTACCGGGGAAGGTCCACCGTGCCGGCAAGGGCAGTCAGGGCGGGAACGGCCAGCGCAAGGCTGGAAACGATGGCGGTGGGGGTCTTCACGGGCGTCTCCTGGGGCTTCCCGGGCCTTCTGGCGGCGGGAAAGACGTAGTTCACGGGCAGCGGACGAATTGCGCAAGTTGCCCCCTTGCACGGATTTGGCGGTTCCCGCCGAAATTCTGCGCCCGGGAACTTGCATCTGCCTTTCCGGAATTCGAGATTCAGGGTGTCGGACGTTGATGCCCCTTGCGGGGCTGGACTTTCGGGTGCCGTTGTGTGCGCCCAGTCAACGACCGTGCCGCCTGAGGCGGCGAACCTGTGGGCCCCCGCGCGCGTAGCACGCACATGTGGACCCAGAGAGGGACAGCATGACCATGAGTGACTCGCTCCCCAAGCCCCTGCCTTCCATCAACGCACTGCGGGCCCACCTCAAGCTCCTCGAGCGCGGCGTGAACGACGCGCGCGACAAGCGCGTCGGGCCGCGGCCGCTGACGCCGATGCCCATGCAGCGGGCAGCAGCCCCGGCGGCCCGGCCGCAGGCGCAATCGACCAACAGCTTTCAGTTGTCCGCGGCGCGGTCCACGGAAGGGACCAACGGCAAGCCGAAGGCCAGGCCGAAGACGGGCGCGGACTTCAGCGCATTCTTCACCGAGTCCGAGGCCAAGCGCGCAGCCAGCTGAGCGCGGGCCGGTGACCGGACAACCAACAGGAGTCTCCTCGCATCGGCGGGACGGTACGTGCGCGTACCATCCCGCCGATGCGCATTGAATCACTCCAGTTCCTCCGCAAGCTCCTCGACACCCCCAGCCCGTCCGGGTACGAACGCGATGGCCAGCGCGTGTGGCTCGAGTACGTCCGCGCCAACGGCGCCACGCGGACCTGGAACGACGCCTACGGCAACTGCTTCGCCGAGCTCGCTCCCACCGTTGCCCCCGCCGGCGGCGCCAAGCCGTTCACGGTGGCCGTCTGCGGACATGCCGACGAAATCGGCCTGATGGTCAACCACATCGATTCCAACGGCTTCGTGTACTGCCGGTCGATCGGCGGCATCGACGCCGGCTCCATCGTGGGCAAGCGGCTGCAGTTCCGCTCGAGCGTCCCCGGCGTGGACGCGCCGGTGCTCGGCCTGATCGGCGCCACCGCCATCCACCTGCAGGACCGCAGCGGCGACCCCAAGGTGCGCAAGCTGCACGAGCTCTTCATCGACATCGGCGCCAAGGACGAGGCTTCCGCACGCGCCAGGCTCAACATCGGCGATCCGGGCACGTTCCTCGAGAGCAGCATGATGCTCTCGGACGAGCTGATCGTGGCACGCGCGCTCGACAACCGCATCGGCACCTGGGTGGCGGCGGAGACGCTGCGGATCTGCGCGGAGCAGAAGGAGCGCAAGGTGCGCGTGGTGGCGGTCAGCACCGTGCAGGAGGAAGTGGGCCTCCACGGCGCGCAGATGATCGCGACGAGCCTGCACCCGGACGTGGCGCTGGTGACCGACGTCGGCCACGCCACCGACAGCCCGGGCATCACGCATGCGCAGCACGGGCACTTCAAGATGGGTGCAGGACCCAAGGTTGCCGTGGGCGGCGCGATGCAGCCCGAGGTGGTGGCGCGGCTGATGGCGACGGCGGAACGGCTGTCCATCACGATGCAGCGTGGCGCGACCCCGGGCTCGAGCGGTACCGACACCGACTCGATCTTCCTCGCCGGCGGCGGCATCCCGTCCGGGCTGGTGAGCTTCCCGATCCGGTACATGCACACCACGGTCGAGATGGGACACCTGCGCGACCTGGAGCAGATTCCGCAGGTGTTTGCGGGGTTCTGCGAAGGCCTGACAGGTGCCGAGAAATTCGCCCCCACGCTGTGACTGGGGCCTGTGATCGGCCTCCTGGAGGCGGCTTGGCCACGGATGTGGCCTCGGACATGGACTTGGATGCGGCGCGGAAACGCCGCGAATCCCTGATATCCTGCACCTTTCGCGCATGATCCAGTTCCTCTCCATCGCCTTCCGCAACATGAAGACCGTGGGGACGATCTGCCCCAGCTCTCCCATGCTGTCGCGGGAGCTGGCGGAGTCGGCCATCACGGCCACCTCGCCGAAGCGGGTGCTGGAGGTGGGACCGGGCACGGGGCCGGTGACCAAGGAGATCCTCAAGTCGCTGCGCGACGGGGACGTCCTGGACATCGTCGAGCTCAGCACCGAGTTCTGCACCGACCTCGAGGCCAAGGTGATCGGCCCCTGGAAGACGAAGGGCCGACCGGGACAGGTGACGCTGCACAACGCCGCCATCCAGGACGTGCCGCTCGAGGCGGGCTCCTACGACTGCGTGGTCTGCGGGCTGCCGTTCAACAACTTCGAGCATGAGCTGGTGGAGACCATCATGCTCCGCCTGCTGGACCTCCTGCGTCCGGGCGGCGAACTCTCGTACTTCTGCTACTTCGGCGCCAAGGCGATGAAGAGCACCGTCCTCGACGGGGCCGGCCGCGACAACCTGCGCGCCATCGCCCGTCTCGAGGACGAGCTGCATCTTGCGCACTCGGGCACCCGCCGCGTGGTCCTCGCCAACTTCCCGCCGGCCGAGGTGCGCCGGCTGAGGAAGCCGTGAGCGCAGCGCATTGAAGGAAGTCCAGGACCATTTCTTCAAGCTGGCCAAGGAAGAGGGCTATCGCGCACGCAGTGCGTACAAGCTCACCGAGATCGACGAGCGGTTCCATATCCTGCGCCCGGGCACGCGCGTCCTTGACCTGGGCGCCTGCCCCGGGAGCTGGACGCAGGTTGCCTCGCGCCGCGTGGGCGACCACGGGCTGGTGGTGGGCATCGACCTGAAGCCCATCGAGAAGCGCGGCCTGGCCGGGAACGTGGTTGTCCTCCGTGGCGACATCAACGAACTGACGCGCGAGACGCTGCCGCCGAAGATGGAAGGCAAGCTCTTCGACACCGTGATCAGCGACATGGGCCCCGACACGAGCGGCGTGCCGATGTCGGACAGCGCGCGCAGCGTGCAGCTGTGCCATGCGATGCTCGACCGACTGCCGTTCCTCCTGCGCACGGGCGGCCATGCCACGATGAAGGTCTACGAGGGTGCGGATTACCCCGCGCTTCTCCAGCGCGCGGCCGGCATGTTCGACGAGGCGCGTGGATTCAAGCCGAAGGCGAGCCGCGCGGAGAGCGTGGAGATGTTCATCGTGTGCCGCGGCTACCGCGGTCCGCGCGAGGCGGCGGCCCAGCCGCGCGATCCTTCGCTGCCGCAGAGGCCGCCGAGCTCGGGCTGGAAGAAGTAGACGCGCTCGTACTGGCGCCCCTTCGCCTGCAGAGGCACTCGCAGTCGCTCAGACAGGTTTTTGCTACGCAAAAACAACTCGCTTGGTGCGAGTGCCTCTTTCGGCTGCGGGGGCCAGGCTCGCTTAGGGCCGGTGGCGCTGCGTGTTATGCCGGAACTGCTGACAGGGCGGACAGGCGCTTGCCTGCTTCGATGACGTTGGCGCGGGAGTTGAAGGCGCTGATGCGGAAGAAGCCTTCGCCGTGGCGGCCGAAGCCGGCGCCGGGGGTGACCACCAGCTGTGCGCGGGTGAGGAGCGCGTCGAAGGTTTCCCAGCTGCCGAGACCTGCCGGGCAGCCGACCCAGACGTAGGGGGCGTGCTCGCCGCCCCAGACGCGGAGGCCCTGCGCAGCGCAGGCCTGGCGGAGGATGGCGGCATTCTCCATGTAGAAGTCGACGAGTTCACCCATCTGCGCGCGGCCTTCCGGCGAGTAGAGCGCGGCCACCGCGCGCTGCACGGGCCAGCTGACGCCGTTGGAGCACGTGGCCCAGCGGCGCATCCAGAGGCGGTGGAGCGGGACGCGCTCGCCGGAGCGGGTGCGGCCTTCCACTGCCTTGGGAACCACCGTGTATCCGGCGCGGACGCCGGTGAAGCCGCCGTTCTTCGAGAAGCTGCGGAACTCCACGGCGCAGCGGTCGGCACCCGGGATCTCGTAGATGGACCGCGGCAGCGACGGGTCGCGCACGTAGGCCTCGTACGCGGCGTCGAAGCAGATGAGCGCGTCGTTGGCGAGCGCCCACTCCACCCAGCGCGTGAGCTGCGCACGCGTGATCACCGCGCCGGTGGGATTGTTCGGGTAGCAGAGGTAGGCAACGTCCACGGGCTGCGCCGGCGGCTCGGGCACGAAGCCGTTCTCCGGCGTTCCGGGGAGGTAGACGAGCCCCTCGTATCCGCCGCCCGCGAGCGCGGCGCCGGTGTTGCCGGCCATCACGTTGTTGTCGACGTAGACCGGATAGACGGGGTCGCACACGGCGATGCGGTTGCCGCCCTCGGCGGGCGAGCCGGCGGCGAGGATCTCGATGAATGCACTGGCGTCCGGCTTGCTGCCGTCGGAGAGGAAGATCTCGTCGGCCTCGATGGCGATGCCGCGCTCGCGGAAGTCGCCCTGGACGATGGCCTCGCGCACGAAGTCGTAGCCGGTGGCGGGCCCGTAGCCGCGGAAGGTCTCGCGCGAGGCGAGCTCATCGACGCCTGCGTGCATGGCGGCGATGGCGGCCGGGGGAAGCGGCTCGGTCACGTCGCCGATGCCGCAGCGGATGATGCGCCCCTTGAGCGACGGATTCGCGTCCGCGAAGGCGGTGACGCGACGGGCGATCTCGGGAAACAGGTAGCCGGCGGCCAGCTTCAGGTAGTGGTCGTTGATGAATGCCATGGGTGGTCCGTTGTACTGGGAGCGACGCGCCGTGGAAGCGGCGCGTCAGGGCGAGCTGAAGATCGACCCGTACTCCATGGGGTCCTTCACGATGCTGATCACCACGGGAGCGTCCACGTTGCGCATCATGATGCGGTTGGAGCAGGTGCCGAGGCGGGCATGCAGCGTGTCCTGGTCGTTGCGGCGATCGATGACGCGCCAGTCGCCGGCCTCGATGCGCGTGAGCACGCGGCCGTTCACGCAGTCCACGTCGAAGGTGCCGCAGGTGCCGTTGAAGGCGCGGAAGACGATCTCCGCGCCGCGGTTCACGAGCGTGACGTCCTCGCTGATGGCCCAGGGCGTGAACACGTGGATCTCGCCGTCGGTGGTCTCCACCGAGCAGGCGCCGCGGTTCTCGAAGACGTGCACCTTGCCGGAACGCGTGCGCACCTTGACGCGGCGCAGCTCGGGCACCTCGATGTCGATGTTGGTGCGGTGCAGCCACGCCTCGTCGTGCGAGGTCTCGCAGCGCATGACGAGCGTCGGCACGTCGCCGCCGCGGCGGATCTCGGCCTTGACGGAGATGTCCTTGAGCGACGCCGCCGCCTCTTCCTTGCGGTCGCTGCCGTGGCGGGCCACGACGGTGACCATCATGCGCGCCTCGCCCTTGGTGTCCTGGCCGGAACGGATCACCACGTCGCCGCCGAAGGTCTGCAGGTCGAGGTCGACGATGCCGTCCACCGGGAGGACGTAGTTGCGCTCCTCGGTGACGGCGCCGTCGAAGCTGGCGGAGATGCTGGAGTGCGTCCGGTCGAGGCTGCGTTCCACGGAACTGTTCCCGGAGCAGCCGGCGCCCCACGCGGCAAGCGCCGCCAGGGTCACGGCTGGCCAGGAACGGAGAACGGTGCAGGGGCCGGGCATCCGCGGGATTCTACGATGCCACCATGCACCTGCCCGGCACCTTGCGGATCGTGGCCATCGTGGCGTTCGCGCTGATGGGAGCGGCACCGGCATCCGCCCAGCAGCCGACGCGTCCGGCCACCCCCCCGGCGGCGAGCTCTCCGCCACCGACAACCGCTGCCAGCACACCGCCGCTCCAGGACACCGTTCGCATCACGCTGCCGGAGGCTTCCGCGGGCCTCCTGGGCGACGATCCTCGGTCGGGGCGAATGCTGCTCCTCCTGCTTGCGGAGAATTCGCCCGCGGCAGACGCGCTGCCGATGGATGCGCCGTTCTTCGACGACCCGCAGCCGATGTACTCGGTGCCGGTGCAGGAACTGAAGCCCGGCGTGGCGGTGACGATCGGAGCGGACGCCATCGGATACCCGGGACCGATCGCCTCGCTCGACGGCACGTTCCGCGCGCAGGCGGTGTTCGTGCGCAACCACTCGGAGCGCGGGCACGCGTCGCCCGGCAACCTGGCAAGCGAGCTGATGATCCTGACGTTCGCGCGCGGGAAGGTGGACCGCCTGGAGATTCCGCTGACGGTGAAGCTGCAGGCCCCGGCGCGGCCGCAGGCGCCGAACCTGCGATGGTTCGAGATGAAGAGCGCCACGCTCAGCCGGGCGGCCGGGCGCGACGTGGTCATGCGGGCCGGCGTCGCGCTTCCCGATGGATGGGACGACCCGAACTTCCGCCGCCGGATGTTCCCCGCCATCTACGTGGTGCCTGGGTTTGGCGGTCGATACACGGACGCCGAGGGCATCGCGCGGCGGCTGGCCACGCCCGGCAGCAGCACGGTCCTGCCGCAGGCGGTGTGGATCGTGCTTGATCCGGAAACGCCGCTTGGGCACCACGGATTCGTGGACAGCGCGGCGAACGGGCCGTGGGGCACGGCGCTGGTGGAGGAACTCATCCCGGCGCTCGAGCGGCAGTTCCGGCTGATCCCGCGCGCCGAGGCGCGGATCGTGACCGGCCATTCGAGCGGCGGCTGGAGCTCGCTGTGGCTGCAGCTGGCCTACCCCGAGGTGTTCGGCGCGTGCTTCAGCAGCTCGCCGGACCCGGTCGACTTCAGCCGCTTCCAGGCGGGCGACCTGTACGCGGACGCGAGCGTCTTCTGCGATGCCGAGGGCAAGGAGCGGCCGTCGTACCGCGTGCCGCTCGTGAAGCAGTTCGACAAGGTGCGCATGACGGTGCGCGACGAGGCCGCGATGGAGCGCGTGCTGGGACCGGCGCGCGACAGCGGCGAGCAGTGGGACGCATGGAGCGCCATGTGGAGCGCCGTCGATCCTGCCACGCGGTTGCCGCGGCCGATGTTCGACTCGCTGACCGGCACCATCGACAAGGGCGTGGTGCGCAACGCGTGGTCGCGCTACGACATCGCCGCCCGCGTACGCGCGGACCCAATGCGGCACATCCCGGTACTGCGCGAGAAGGTCCGCCTCCTCTGCGGTGCGCGCGACAGCTTCTTCCTGGACCGCGGCGTGCAGGGACTCAAGGACGCGGTGGCCGAGGCGTCCGCCGCCATGGAGGCGAAGGGCCAGATGCTGCCGCAGGGCCCGGGGTACATCGAGCTGGTGCCGGAGGAGACGCACGACACCATGGCCGTCTCCGCGATGCTCCGCTGGAACGTGGAGATGCGGGAATACCTCAAGGCCAACAAGCTGGATTGATGGGATAATCCGCGCTCCGCAAGGACAACAATGAACACCACGAACACGGTCCGCGCCATCGTTGCCGCCCTCGTCCTCTCCTGCGGATTGCTGCATTCGCCGGCGGACGCGCAGTTCGTCATCGGCGGCGGCATGAACAGCAACCCGGTGCTCTCGAGCAAGGACTTCGATGCCATCCTGGACTCCGTCGGCTTCGACGACGGGCAGCGGCAGCTTGCGGGCTCCATGTTCGACGATGCGCAGGTGCCGATGTTCGCGGCGAAGCGGCAGTTCGACGACGTGGTGGACCGCACCGGCACAGACACCGGCGACCAGAAGGTTCGCGAGGCACAGCAGCAGGCGCGGCGTGCGCTGGCGCAGGCGATGACCGAGTCGATCGACCGGTTCTTCCAGTCGTTGTCCGCAGTGGCGCGGCCGGAGCAGCAGGCGGATGTCGAGCGCGAGCGCCTGGCGGCGAGGCGCCGCGCGATCCGTGCGCTCGTCGGCGAGGCGATCGGCGACGGTGCGGCGCAGTACGACCTGGAGCGCACCGTGGCCGGTGCGAATCTCGCGCCGACCGAGCGCGCGGCAGCGCTGAAGGCGCTCACGACCTACCGGGAGCAGCTCGATGCGCTGATGCCGAAGCTGGTGGACGCGGTGCCGGCAGCGCAGCAGCAGGACACCGGATTCACCGTGATCCAGGACGAGGACGGCAAGCCGCGGATCGAACGTACCGGCGGCGACCGCAACGACGTCAGTGCGCGCTCCATGCGCGAATTGCTCGCCCAGCTGAGCGGGACGCACCGGAACGCCCTGCTCCTCCTCGACCAGGCGCTGCCCGCCGAGCAGGCGTGGAAGCTGCGGGTGAAGGCGATGCAGCGGATCTGGCCCCGCAGCGGCATGGATCCGGATTCCCCGTCGCAGGTGTTCGAACAGCTGATGTCCCGCACCACCGACCCCGCCGCCCGGACCGCCATCGAGAACGCGCGCACCGCGTGGGAGCAGCGCTGGTGGAACATCTCGCTGCGCATGACCGTCCCCGAGGACGACATGCGCGGCACCATGTTCGGGTTTGCCGGCGTGGTCCAGGAAGACCCGGGCTCGAAGAAGGCCCTCGAGGAATACCGCAAGCTCGCCGCCGAGCGCCGCACGATCGACCGCGACACGTGGTACGCGCTGGCGGCTTTGGACCCGACGCACCGCGAATTCCACGAGCAGCAGGCGAAGGACGCGGACAACAAGACGGGGAACCGATTCGTCCCCCGCCGGCTGCCCAAGGAAGGCGAGAAGGCGGGCGAGACGAACGCCGTGCAGATTGCGTCGGCCGTGCAGGGCATTTCCATCAACGCAGGCGACGGCGGCGCGCCGGATGGACCCGTGAACATCACCACCACGGCCACGATGGTGGTGTCGGCCAACGTCGTCGGCGACGGGAATGCCATGGTCTTCACCAGCAACGCGGACGAGGGCGGCACCGGAATCACCTTCGCCATGGGCGATGCGGAGCTGCCGGCCATCTTCGGCGATGCCATGGGCGACGGGATGGGCGGCGGCATCCAGTTCCAGACGGCGGACATCGGCGAGGAGACCATGTCGCTCGCCGGCCTGCGGCTGGCGCGCGAGGCGAAGCCCGAACGCATCCGCGAACTGGCCGCGACGCTCGGCGTGGCGGAGGGGAGCCCTGCCCTCACGGTGCTGATCGACGACTACGAGGCGAAGGCCCGGGCGAGCGCAGACGAAGCCGAGGCACGCCTGCGCGGCGCCGTCTCCGGTGCCGCGGTCCGGTTCGGGCCGGATTCCACGGAGGCGCCGATCGAGCAGGTCCGTGCGGGAATCCAGATGGTGGATGACCACGCCGCGTCACTGGCGACACTCGATGACGCCCTTGTCGACGGCATCGCCGCGCTGGCGAGCAACGATGAGTCGCTCCGCTCCGCGGTGCGCGCCGAACGCGCCCGCGAACGCATCCGCAGCATCGGCTACCCGGCCGGTCCCGGATCGGAGTGGGGCAACGACGGCACCGTCGCATCCATCGACCTGGCCGACGTGGTGCGTGACGCCGCCCTTCCCGATCCCGTGCGCGCAGCCGCCATGCAGGCCTGGATCGCATGGTCGCCCGCAGCGCTGGCGTCCGCGGAACGTCACCGCGCCGAGGTGCGGGCCACCTGCATCGAGGAGATCGAACTCATGCGCCGGCAGTTCGCGGGCGTCGGGCAGTCGGACGGCCGGGATGCACCGGCGGTCATTTCGATGGATGGCGAGCAGGCGAAGCGGATGACCGAGCTGTTCCAGATGCGCGCTCGACGCCGGAAGGATGCCATCGACCAGGCGGTCGCCGGGCGCGATGCGGTCGAGGCCGCGCTCTCCGACGACGCGCGCGCCATGTTCCGGAATGCGTGGCTTCGCGCCGCATCACCCCGCGCCTACAAGGACGGGAAGGACGCAATGCCCACGCTGGATGCCGCACGCGCACTCGCCGACATCACCGATGCACAGCGGGCGCAGATCGACGCGATCCGCAGCGCCCACGCGGCACGCCATGGCGAGCTCTGCGATCGGCTTGCGACGCTGGCGGTGCTTGAGCAGCAGTCCGCCGACAGCTTCGGCGAAGCAGGGCCCACGGGCCCGAAGAAGGAGGCCGGCATGTCGATGACCGACGCCCGCTTCGAGCGTTCCGAACTCAACGCGCGCTCGCTGCGGCGGCTCAAGGCGATGCTGACGCCCGAGCAGGTCCGCGCCATCCCGGCGCTCGCGCGCACGGCGGCGAAGGATCCTGTGCCCATGGTGATGCCCTTCCCCGGAGGAAACGTGATGGGAGCGACCGTCAGCCCCGCGCCCACTCCGGCGGCACCTGCCCCGAAGTCGCCGTGATGCGGCTGTGAATGCCGCCGCGGCCCTTCCACTCGGTGATCACCTGCATCCACTTGGGCTGCATTGCCGTGGCCAGGTCGTCGCGCATGCGGTTGGTGACCGCCTCGTAGAAGATGCCCTCGTTGCGGAAGCTCTGGTGGTAGAGCTTGAGGCTCTTCAGCTCCACGCACACCTTCGCAGGCTGGTAGCGCAGGATGATCCGGCCGAAGTCCGGGTGGCCCGTCTTGGGGCACGTGGAGGTGAATTCCTCGTTCACGTGCTCGATGATGAACGGCGTGTCCGAAGGGGCGGGAAAGCACTCGAGGAGCTTCGGGTCAGGCATGTCGGAAGGGTATGCGCTCGGCGCGGCGCGCGTCAGGGGGCATAGGTGCGGAGGAGCTTCTCGACCTGCGGCTGGGCGGATTCCACTTCCAGGCTGCGCTCGAAGGCATGGCGGGCCTCCTCGCGCGCGGTGCCGTCGAGGCGGTCGCTCAGGAGCCAGGAGTTGAGCGCGCAGACGCCGAGGCCGTTCCACGCCTTGATGCTGCGCGGGTCCTGCTCGGTGGCGCGGCGGTAGGCGACGATCGATCGGTCGTAGTCGCCGGCGCGGAAGGAGAGCCACGCGGATCGCTCGCTGGCGGCGGCCGATGGCCAGCGGCGCGCGAACTCGCCGGCGGCGCTCGCGGCCTCGGAGTAGCGGAGCTCCGCCGTGTACGCGGCGATCAGCCCGTCCATGGTGGCCTCGGCCACCTCGCCGAGCGCCACTGCTTCCTCGAACGCGGCGCTGGCCTCCGAGGCGCGGCCGGACACCAGGTATGCGCGGCCGACGCGTGTCCACGTGTCGGAATCGGCGCCGGCGTCGGCGGCCAGGCGCTCGAGGAACGGGAGGGCGGCAGCCTGCTGGTTGGTGCGCTCGAGCGAATCGGCCAGGCCCTGCACGCCGCGCAGGTCGGACGGGTTCAGCACCAGCACCTTGCGGTAGCACGTGACGGCCTCGTCGTCGCGGCCGGCGGCCGCGTGCGTGCGACCGAGGCCGAGGTACGCCTCGACGTTCTTCGGATCGGCGGCGATGGCCGCCTCGTAGGCGCGCTGCGCGGCGCGGATGTCGCCCTGCTGCAGGGTCAGCGCACCGGCGCCCACCTGCGCGGACGCCAGGCGCGGGTTCTCGGCGATGAGCGCGCGGAAGTCGTTGAGGGCCTCCTGGTAGTCACCGCGCTGCGCCACGTCCTGGGCCTTGCGCAGGCGCTCCGCCTCCTCGGGCGTGGGCGCGAGTGCACCGTGGCGCGCAGCCATGATCTCGGCGTCGGGCTTCGCCCACGGGCGGCAGCCGCCGATCACGGGAAGCAGCACGCAGGCCAGGAACGCCACGGACAGTGCGCGCAGCCACGCCGCGTTGGCGCGGTCGGGATCGCGGCCGCGGAGCTTCCCTTCCTTCGGCGTCTCCATGATCATCGGCACGTCCCTGAAGGCACGCGCATGGGCGATCGCGGCGAACGCCGCCGTGCCGCAGGCCCCGGTGCCGAGGTGCTCGTGCCGGTCGAGGTGCGAGCCGAGCGCGCCCTTGGAATCGTTGACGTGGAAGACGCGGATGTGTTCCTTGCCGACGACCGACTCGAACCGCTGCCAGAAGCCCTTGGCCGCCGCGGCAGTGGACATGTCGTGCCCGAAGGCCGTGGCGTGGCAGGTGTCGAAGCAGAACGCGACGCGCTCCGGGTCCTTCACGGAATCGCGGATGCGCGCGAGGTGCTCGAGCGGACCGCCGAGGTTGGTGCCGCTGCCCACGGTGTTCTCGATGCACGTCACCGTGGCGTAGCCCTTGGTGGCGCGATGGATGGCGTCAAGCTCGGCGGCCAGGCGCTTGATGCCGGCGGCCTCGTCGTTGGCGTCGCGGGCGGTGCCAAGATGGGCGCCCGGGTGCATGACGCACGACGGTATCCCGAGGCGCTCGCAGCGCTCGGTCTCCTCGAGCTGCAGTGCCCGGCTCTTGGCGCGCGACGCGGCATCGGGCGATGCCAGGTTCACCAGGTAGCTGTTGTGGCTCACCAGGCGGCGCTCGGGGTGACGGTCCCAGCCGGCGGCCTTGACGGCGGCGCGGAAGGCGGCCACTTCATCGTCCGCGAGCGGCTTCACCTTCCACTGGCGCTGGTTCTTGGTGAACACCTGCACGCAGTCGAGGCCCAGGCGCACCGCGGTCTCCACCGCGAGGTGCATCCCGCCCGCGATGCTCAGGTGGCTGCCGACGAGCATCAGCCGCAGCCTGCGGGGATTCCCGCCTCGGGGGATTGCGGCGCGCGGCTCGCCGCGGCAGCCGCGGGCGACTCGCGCGCCACCAGCTCGGCAGCGGCGCGGGCTGCGTTCGCCGCCTGCACGCGGAGCTCGGGGACCGCCGTCGATTCCCACAGGTCGCCGCGCCGCAGCGCGCCGACCAGGAGCAGGCGATCGTCCGCCTTGCCGTGGCTGTCAAGGAGACGGCCGTCGGCGTCGCAGCGCAGGCCCAGGCCGACCTCGTCCGCGGAGGCAAGCCCGGAGCGCAGCAGCGAGCTGAGCATCGGGTCGACGGTGTCGCGCACGCTCATGCCGGGGCCGATGCAGTTGAAGACGCGGGCCACGCGGTACGCGTGCACACCGCCGCCCGCCGAGCGGATCTCTGCGTCGATGGCGCCCTGCGGAGCGGGCCGCAGCGCGGCAAGATCACCATGCTCGAGCGTCAGCGTGCCGGCCGCAAGCTGCGCCTCCATGTCGGCAAGCACCTGCCTGGGGGCCCGGTGGCGATGAATCTCCCAGAGCGCGCGCGCGGTGCGCAGGAATCGGCGCCGCTCCTGCACGGACCACGACTTCCAGATGGCGGTGACGTGCGGGCGGATGGAGTCGAGGGCCACCTGCCAGGACACGCCCGCGGCCATGCGCTCGCGCGCTGCCTTGCGGAGCGCCGCGAGGACGCGCGTCGGTCCACCGGCAAAGTGCTCGAGCGGGAGCGCAAGCGGCGACTCACCGGGCGCCGCGTGCGGGAGCGGCAGGCGTCCGTGGCGCGACACCATGCGGATGAGGCCGCGATGGCCGGCACGGCGCAGGCCCTGCACGACGTCGATGGCGGTCAGGCCGCTGCCGACGACCAGGACTTCCGCGGATTGGTCCGGGAGCGTGAATGACCCCGGTTCCCATGGGTTCGCCACGAGTGCCAACCGGGAAACGCCATGATCGACGCGCGCCCAAGGAGCACGCGAGGGCGGCAGGCCGGGTGCGATCACCACCGCGCGCGCCACCGTGGCGCGGCCGGACGCAAGCATCAGTTCCACGCCCGCGGGCATCTGCTCAACGTGCACCACGGAATCGCGCACCAGGCAGATGCGTGCGCCGGAACGCGCGATCTCGCCGGCCACCGTCTCCATCATGTACTCACCGAACAGCATGCGCGGCGCGAAGTCATGTCCGGCGAACTCGCCGGGTCGATGCACGTCGAGCCAGCGCTGGAACGCACCGTGATCATCTGGGAACGCTCCCATGCGTGCCACGGGCACGTTGAGAAGATGCCCATGGTCGCAGCCGCCGTAGGCAATGCCCGGACGCGGCAGCGGACGGCGCTCGATCACCGCGAACCGCCCGCCGGGAAGCGCGCGGCAGAGGTGGACGAGCGTCATGAGGCCGCTGAACCCGCCGCCCACGACGGCGACGTCGGTGTCGGCGGGAACCACGTCGGACCACGCGAGAAGTTGGTTTGCAGTGCTGGTCATCGGTGCAGTCGGTCCCGTCGAAGTGAGTTGGAATCGTGCGTCAGACCATGCGCGAACCCGCAGCGCGCGCCGCGGCAACGATGCGATCGGCGGTGCGCACGGCCGCGAATCCGTCCTCCGCATCCACGAGCGGCCGGCGGCCGGTGCGGATGGCGTCGATGAAGTCCTCGGCCTGCAGCTTGAGCGGCTCGCCGGCATCCACACCGAGCGGCTCCACCTGGAGGAGATCCAGGAAGTTGAGGTGGCTGAGGTCGGCGCCCTGCTTGAGGAGCTCGCGGACCTCGGAGATCTTGGACGCGTTGGGGCCCTTGCGCGCCACGGTTCCCTTGCGGTCCACGAAGTCCGCGCTGACGTAGGTGTCGTCGCTCATGACGCGGATCTTGCGCTCGGTCTTCATGGCGATGCGGCTGGCGGTGACGTTGGCCACGGGCGTGTAGCCGTCGGCCATGCGCGGGAATTCCAGGCGCGCGTTGCAGACGTCCTCGGCCTCGCCCAGCACGCTCACGGCGCTGGCACGCACCTCCACGGGTTCCGCGCCGAAGAGCATGAGGAGGACGTCGATGTCGTGGATCATCATGTCGAGCACCACGCCCACGTCGACGCTGCGGAAGGTCATGGGGCTGACGCGGTCCACTTCCACGAAGCGCGGCACCAGTCCGAGCTTGCGGACGGCCACCATCACCGGGTCGTAGCGCACCACGTGGCCCACCTGGAGCATGGCGCCGCTCTTGGCGGCGGCGTCGGCAATGGCGCGCGCCTCGGCGGGCGTGGGGGCGAGCGGCTTCTCGATCAGGCAGTGAACGCCCGCGGCAAGGAGCTTCTCCGCGGCCGCGCGGTGATGCACGGTAGGCGTGGCGATGGTCACCACGTCCACGCCTGCTTCGATGAGTGCGTCCACCTCGGCGTGCCCCGCACCGCCGTACTGGTCGATCACCTGCTGCCGGCGCTCGGCGCTCGAATCGACCACGCCGACGAGGTCGCAACCCTCCACCTGCGTCCAGAGGCGCGCATGGTGGCGGCCCATGCGTCCGACGCCGACGACGCCACAACGGAGGGTGGCAGTGCTGGAAGCAGTCATCGTGTCTCCTTCGGCGCACAGGGCGCGTGGGGTTCCGCCGTGGCGGAACGGTGGGTCAGGCAGTGACGAGGACGCGCTCGACGGCGTTGCGGAACATCCGCAGGCCGAGCGGCTCGCCATGGCGCTGGTGCGCCGAGAGTCGGGTCCAGCGCGGGTGCTGGGTCCAGCGCGTGTAGCGCTCCGGGTGCGGCATCAGGCCGAACACCAGGCCGCTGGCGTCGCAGATGCCGGCGATGCGCCGCATGCTGCCGTTGAAGTGGTCGTCGGCGTGGTAGCGGACCGCCACCTGGCCGTTGGCTTCCAGGGCGTCGAGCAACGCATCGCTCGCCACCAGCCGGCCTTCGCCGTGCGCGCTCGGCAGCAGGCCCGTGGAGTCGTCGAGCTCCAGCCCCTGCGTCCACACGCAGCGCGTGTCCGCGGGGATCTCGACGCGCGTCCAGATGTCGCGGAACGCGCCGCCCTGGTTCTGCGCAAGCGCCACCGTGGGCGATGCCGCCTCCGCGGGCCACGAAGCGCCCGCGGCCGGGCCGGGAAGCAGGCCCGCCTGCACCGCGATCTGGAAGCCGTTGCACGGGCAGATCATCGGAACGCCGCGCTCGATGGCGGCGGCAAGCGCCGGATAGATGCTCCGGCGGATCAGCGCGCCCATGATGCGGCCGGCGGCGATGTCGTCGCCGAAGCTGAAGCCGCCCGGGAGGCCGATGAGGCGGTAGTTGTCGATGCGCGCCGGGTTGCGCACCAGCTCAGAGAGCAGCACGCACTCCGGCTGTGCGCCGGCATCGCGGAAGCTCTGCGCGAGCTCGAGGTCGCAGTTGATGCCTGCGGCGGTGATGACGAGGGCCTTGGGTCCGTGGTCTGCCATGGTCATCCTCCGGTCGAGGTGTTCCACGCCGAACGCAGCGCGGAGATGGGCGAGGATTCGCGCGGGACGCGCACGCCGACGAGTTCGAGGGTGGGCTCGTCCGTCACCGTGCCGATCACCGCGTGCGGGATGCCGTCGAGGTGCGCCTGCACCGTGCCGAGCCTCGAGGGCTCGACTTCCAGCACGTAACGGTGCGGATCCTCGGCGAACGCGCGGCATTCGTCCGGGACGTCGGTGCCGGTGACGGGCAGGTGCGAAAGATCGATGCGTGCGCCCAGGCCGCCGGCGAAGCACATCTCGGCAAGGGCCGGCAGCAGGCCGCCCTCGCTCGGGTCGTGCGCCGAGCGCACCGCGCCGTGCGCGATGCACGCGGCCACGGCATGCGCGGTGCGCGCGCCGCGCGCGGGGTCCACGTCGGGCAGGCGCATGTCGGCGTGGCCGCTCGCGCCCAGCATGGCGCGGTGGCTGCCGCCCATGCGCGCGCCGGTGGTTCCCACCAGCACCAGCACGTTCCCCGCGGACTTCAGGTCCATGGTGCACGCGCGCTCGGCGTCCTCCACGATGCCGAAGCCGGAGACGAGGAGCGTGGGCGGGATCATGATGGTCCGCCCGTCCTGCGTGCGGAACTGGTTCTTCAGGCTGTCCTTGCCGCTGATGAACGGCGCGCGGTAGGCGAGCGCGCCGTCGTAGCACGCCTCGGCGGCACGCACCAGCGAGCCCATGTTGCGCGGGTCGTCGCAGGACGGCCAGCAGAAGTTGTCGAGGATGGCGATGCGCGCGGGATCCGCGCCCACGCAGACCAGGTTGCGCACGCACTCGTCGATGGCGGCAAGCGTCATCGCGTACGCGTCCGCGCTCCAGCCCGTGGCGAGCCCGTTGGCGATGGCAAGCGCACGGCGCGAACCGGCCACCGGATGCACCACCGCCGCGTCCGACGGGCCGCCGGTGCCGACGCCGACGAGCGGCTTCACGACGCTCGCGCCCTGCACCTCGTGGTCGTACTGGCGGATGATCCATTCCTTGCTCGCCAGGTTCGGGTGGGCAAGGAGCGTGCACGCGGTGTCGAGGAGCCGCGGCCCCACGCCCGTGCCGTTGCCGGCGGCGGGCACCTGCTCGGCGCTCCACGCGGCGTCCCACACCGCCTCGCGCGTGGGCATCGGGACGCCCTCGTGCAGGAAGTGGGTGTCGAGCGAACCGACCTCGGTGCCGTGCCACATCAGGCGGATGGTGCCGTCGGCAGAGCCGAACTCGCCGAGATCGCAGAGCTCCACGCCGTGCGCCGCGCAGATGGCGCGCAGGCGCTCCACCTTGGCGGGCGGCACCGAGAGCACCATGCGCTCCTGCGCCTCCGAGATCCAGATCTCCGTGGGGCTCAGGCCGTCGTACTTCACCGGCGCGCGCTCGAGGTGCACCGTGGCGCCGACGTCCTTGCCCATCTCGCCGATGGCGCTCGAGAAGCCGCCTGCGCCGCAGTCGGTGGTGCCGCTGTAGAGCGGGCCGTCCGCCTGGTCGCGCGCGGCGAGCATGGCGTCGAGCATCTTCTTCTCGGTGATGGCATTGCCGATCTGCACCGCGTGGCTGAATTCCGTGCTGTGGCCGTGCTCCACCTCGGCGCTCGAGAAGGTGGCGCCGTGGATGCCGTCGCGGCCCGTGCGTCCGCCGATGGCCACGATGCGGTCGCCGCGGCGGGTCTCGCCCTTCACCATGGTGCGCGGCATCACGCCGATGACGCCGCAGTAGACGAGCGGGTTGCCCACGTAGCGCGGGTCGAACCACACCGCGCCGTTCACGGTGGGAATGCCCATGCGGTTGCCGTAGTCGCGCACGCCGGCCACCACCTGCGAAAGGATGCGCCGCGGCGGCAGGCAGCCGGCGGGAACGTCGGTGCCCGTGAGCGGCGCCACGCAGAAGACGTCGGTGGCGGCGATGGGCTTGGCGCCGAGGCCGGTGCCCATGATGTCGCGGATGCAGCCGCCGATGCCGGTGGCCGCGCCGCCGTAGGGCTCGATGGCGCTGGGGCGGTTGTGCGTCTCGCACTTGAAGCAGACGGCATTGTGCTCGTCGAAGGCAATGACGCCCGAGTTGTCGACGAACACCGAGAGGCACCAGTCGATGCGGTCGGCGCGCTTCTCGTCGATCAGCGCGAACGTGCCCGCGGCCACGGTGCTCTTCAGCAGGTTTCGGATGGTGACGGAGCCGTCGGCCTCCGCAACGTGGCCCGGGCGGCCGGGTGCGGCGTCGGCCGCAAGCGAGCGCTGGCCCGCGCCCAGGTTGGCCTCGCGGTAGCGCACCGTGCTCTTGAGCGTCTTGTGGACGCAGTGCTCGCTCCAGGTCTGGGCGAGCGTCTCGAGCTCGATCTCGCGCGGTTCGCGGCCGATCCGGCGGTACTCCGCCTGGATGGCGCGCATCTCGTCGAGCGAGAGGAAGAGGTGGGCCTCGCGGCTCAGCTTCTCGAGCTGGGCGTCGGTGAGTTCGCGCACCGGCACCTCGACGATCCGCAGCGAATAGCCGTGGCCGGCGGGGAAGCGCTCGGGGTGCCACGGCTCGGAGTGGATGCCATGGATGACGGCGTTCGCCAGGGCCTTCTCGCCGATGGTGGTGGCGTCCGACTGCTTCACGCCACCGAGGTCGTAGCGGTCGCCGGTGCGCACCGTGACGGCGGTACCGAACATGGCGCGCACGGCCGCTTCCACGCTCTCGGCGGCGGGGTCGGTGACGCCCGGCAGCGGGTGGACCTCGATCAACGCATCGAGGCGCGGGCGCACGGTGCCGCGGGCCTGCAGCTCGGCCACCTGCGTGACCGGGTCGGCGAGCAGCTCGTCGGCGATGCGGCGCACCTGGCCCTCGGACAGGTCACCCTCCAGCAGGTAGACGGAAGCATGCTGCGCGGCGCTCGGGCGCGGAAGGCCGAGCGATGCGGCCTGGCGGATGACGGCGTCGGCACGGGGATCCCGGTGGCCGGACTTGGGGCGGACTTCGACGCGGTGAACGGCTGCCATGGGCCCCGAATGATAGGGAATCCGCGGCAGCGAACCGCCGGGCGGAAACCGCGCAATGCGGCTTGGAAATGGGCAAAATGCCCCTCCAGGCCCCCGGCGGACCAGGATTCAGAAGATCAGCTGCAGCTGCGTCCGGAACACCACCTCGTTCGCCTGCGAGGGACGCCAGCCGGCGTTCACGTCGGCAAACCACGGATTGACCTGCGTGATCGCCCAGCCGAGGTCGGTGGTCCACTTGAGGTCGTGGCCATCGATGTAGTAGTTGGCGCCGATGGTCAGCAGGTTGAGGGGGTCGGGGTCGGAAATCGTTGAATTCAGGGAGTCGAGGTTGCTGTTGCCGCCACTGATGTACGCGAACTCGTAACGCGCGAAGGCTTCCCACTTGGGCGCAAAGTAGATGGCGCCCTGGAGCTGCGCGGCAAAGATGTTCAGCGTTCCGATGTCCTCGGCCGAGCCGCCGGACTGCGCATCTCCGAACGCCGGCTGCAGGGCTCCCGGGGCATTCACGTTGTTGTAGAACACCGCGCCGTAGACCGACGCACCGCCGTAATTGGCCTGCGCATCCACGGTCGCGGCGAACCACTGGGAAGTGGGGCTTTCCGAACCGGGGGTGCCCTGGTTGGCCTGGTATCCCTGCGACTGCTGGTAGTGGATGCCAAGGCCCGCCAGGAAACCGAACGTCTCCGTCGAGGGACTGGTGTAGCTGCGGAACTGCTCCCACGTGCCGGCCGGCTTCCAGTCGATGCGGTGCGTGACGCTGAAGACGGCATTCTGCTCCCAGTACGGGGCGTTCTGGCCGCCGAAGCTGCCGGTGGGCCAGATCTTGTAGCCGTTGGCGCCATACACCGCGTCGATGTCGCCCATCAGGTTGTCCTCGGCACCGTTGTCGATGGACAGACGCGAACGGACCTCGTCGCTCTGGTATTCGAGCTCCAGGCCGGTCGTGTAGCCGAGGGCGTAGTGGAAGTCCACCACCGAGCGCGCCGAGGACATCTGGTACTGCTCGAGCACCAGGAAGCCACGCGAGAACGGCGAGCGATACTGGCCGGTGCGGACCGACCAGTGATCGTCCATGTTGATGCGGATCCACGCATCCATCAGCTCGATCTCGCTGAAGTCCGGGCCACCGGGGATGGCTGCCGAGCTGCCGTTCGTGTCGCCCTTGTTGATGTTGGTGGTGACCTGCTCGTAGAAGCGCGCCTTCACCATGTACTGGAAGTCGCGGCTGAACAGGTGGCCGTCGGCCCAGAGCTGGAGGTCCGGGATGTTGAAGCCGTAGCGATTGTCCTTGCGGTCGAACACCGGCTGCGAACCCGCGCTGGTGCTGGTGTTGTACGTGCCGCTGCGGATGGCGCTCCACGTGAAGCGGCTCTGCACGAAGCCGCCGACGTTCATGCGGAAGCGCCCGTCGCTGCTGCCCAGGAAGAAGCCGTCGTTCCAGCCGGCGGTCATGCCGCCGTCGCTGAGGTTGGCTCGCTGGTCGCTGTCGGCCAGGACGTCGCGCACGATGTCGCGGATCTGCCCGGCGCGCTGCTCGCCGAGCCACTCCTCGCCCTGCTGGCGGTTGAGGTCGGTGACGCGGGCCTCGAGCTCACGGTTGCGGTCCTCGAGGGTGTCGAGGCGCTTCATCAGCTCGTCGACGCTCGGCGCGGGGCGTGCCAGGACGTCGCCCGATGCGGCAGGGTCCGCAGGCGACGCGGATTGCGCCATCGCCACGCCGGACCCGGCAAGGGCGACGGCGGCGGCAAGCGCGGCGCAGGGATGTCCCGGGGTTCGGGGCATGCAGGGACGAATCCTATCTGAGAGGGTTCATCGGCCGTGCCCGGCCGACGCCTGCAGCCGGGGGTGCCGATTGGCGAAAATCGGCCGTCTTGCCATGGCCGGCGAACTCGCCACGGCTTCAGAAGGAGGCCTGCAGCTGGACGGACACCCCGACGTTGTTGTTCGGGTGGTCGCCGCCGGAAAGGCCCTGCGGGGGCAGCACGGCAGAGGTGAAGTTGTCGGGGCTGCCGGCAAGCGGAATCATCACGCGCCCGGTCAGCTTGAGCGAGGAGCGGTCGATGTACCAGTTCACCCCGGTGGAGAGCGTCGACTGGATGTCGACCACGTCGGCGATGGCGAAGCTGGCGAATGACTCGATCGCCGGTCCCAGGAACCACCCGCCCTGCACCAGGCCGCCCCACGACTGGCTGCCGCGCGAGGTCCATTGGTCCGCCCAGATGCCCTGCAGGATCAGGTTGGCGCCGCCGAACATGAGCGCCACGTCGCCGGTGAGCGCCGAGGGGTTTGCCCCGCCGTCAACGGCGGCGTTGGCGGCGCGACCGTTCTCCATCCGACCTGCCACACCGACGAACGCACCGAACGGCTGGTCGGGGAAGCTGGTCTCCAGCAGGTACTGCTCCCACGTGCCGCACAGCTTCCAGTTGAGCCGGCCCGTCATGGCGATGCTCTGGTTCTCCGCTCCGTCCCATTCGCTGGGCGCGGTGCCGACCTGGTTGCCGAAGCAGGTCTGCCACATCACGGAATCGGTGAGCTGGCCCACGCTCACGCCGGTGGTGAACGCCGCGGTGAACAGCCACTCGATCATCGAGCACTCGCCCATCTGCGTCTGGGCCGTGGAGAACAGGTGGCTTTCGTAGGTGAACGGCGTGAAGATCGAGCCCGCCTGCACGTAGAGGCCATCGCCGAGCTGCTTGGTGACGTTCAGGTAGCTCACGCTGGCGGGAGTGCCGTTCACCGACGATGGAGCCTGCTGCACCAGCTGCAGGTCCACCGGGTCGTTCCACGCACCGATGCTCAGGCCAATGAGCCACGTGAGACCGGGGCCATCCAGGTTGCCGCCGAGGAAGAGCTGCGCGCGGCGCACTTCCGTGCCCCACGTGGTTTCCGACGACGGCGTGCGCTCGGCGGCGTCGTAGCCGTTGCTGACGTTGAAGCGCAACTGCGTGAAGCCGAAGGCATGGACGGTGTGCTGCGCGTCCGCGGAGCCCATGAAGAATCCGCGCGATGGGTCGTAGCCCGTGGCAAAGGAATCGCCGGGGCCGGCCCACTGCGTTCGCGCGCTGCTGTCGGACAGGACGTCCGAGACAAGCGCGCGGACCTCCGCGGCGCGGCGCTCGTCGATCCACGCCTCGCCTTGCGCGCGACGGAGGTTCGCAAGATCGGCGCGGATGGCGTCGAGCTCTGCCTGCACGTCATCCGGGACAGCCGTGTCCGCAGGCAACGCGGCGCCCGCGAACGACCGCGCAGCGAGCGAGGCGCTCGTGATGGCGACGAAGATGGCGTGGAGCGCACTCATCTAGGCATCAGGCTAGCCGCGGACAAAAACACATCGGACCCGGCCGAGGCCGGGTCCGATGGAAGGTTCACTTGGTCGTTGCTGCGCTGCAGATGAGGCTGATCCGAGGATCAGAACATCATCTGGAGCTGCCAGACGAACGAGAAGTTGTTGTCTTCGGTGCCGAGGCCGATACCACCGTTGTAACCACGGAGGTTGTCGTCACCGGTGCCGTTACCAGCAGCCTGGCTGTTCAGCGGGATGATGCCCATCATGGTCATCTTCATGCTGTTCTTGGCGAAGTACCAGTTGGCACCGGCCTGCAGGAAGTTGGTGGTGTCGTTCGTCTGGGCGTAAGCCCAGGCGCCGAAGAACTCGAGGTCGTCGGTCACGAACGCGCCGCCCTGGACATTGAAGCCCCAGTTCGAATCGTTCTCGGCACCAGCCGCACCGGTCGCCCAGAGGAGCTGGCCGATGACGTTGAAGCCGCCGAACTTCGCCTGCGCGTCAGCCGTGAGGGCGAACGGGTTGTTGCTGTAGTACACGGTGTCGTTCTGCGAACGACCGTTCTGCCAGAGCACGCCGCCGCCGACGAGGAGACCGAACTCCTCACCCTTGAAGCTGCTCTCCTTCGAGAACTGCTCCCAGGTACCGGCAACCTTGTACTCCGCGCGACCGGCGACAGCGATGCTGGCGTTGTCGGTGTTGTTCCACTGGTTGACGTACTCGGTGCTGCCGGCGGCAACAACGTTGTACCAACCACCCTGCACGCGCCACATGTCGGCCTCGTACTTGGCGAGCGCGCCGACCTGCTGGCCTGCGCCCCACTGGTACTCGAAGATCGAGAAGTCACCCATCTGGGTGGAGCCGGCGTTGAAGAGCTGGCTCTCGACCGTCCACGGCACGTTCATCTGGCCGACGCTCACCGAGAAGCCGTTGCCGAACGACTTCGTGATGTTGGCGTAGTACAGGTTGAAGTTCGGGCTGCCGTCAGCGGAGTTGTTGTTGTCGTACGGATCGTTCTGCGCGTCGTACGCGAAGCCGACCAGGTACTTCCAGCTCGGATCAACGACGTTGCCCGAGAAGTAAGCCTGGGTGCGACGGTTTTCGAAGCCCCACTGGTTGGCATCGTTGCCGTCCGGACCGGTGGTGGTGTTCTGGTACGTGTTGTTCCAGACGAAGCGAACCTGCTCGAGGGCGTTGATCTTCAGCGTGTAGTTGCCATCAGCGCTGGAGAGGAAGAAGCCGTTGTTGTAACCGGCAGTCGCGCCGCCAGCCTGCTGGAAGCTGGAACGGGTGTTGGAGTCGGCCAGGACGTCCTGGACGACGCCGCGGATCTCGTCCGCGCGCTGCTCGGTCAGCCACTGCTCACCCTGATTGCTCTTGAGGGCCGCGATTTCGGCCTTCAGCTCATTGATCTGGGCGGTGGTGTCGTTAGTCGCCTCAACGGCTCCGAAGCTCACGCCGGTGAGCGTGAGGGTCGAGCCCGCGAGGAGCCCAACAAACTTGGTCAGACTCATATGCGTTCGCTCCTTGTATCGGGCCGGGGCTCTGACGTTTCACCCGCGTCCCAGTGACGAAACCCCAATCCAGTGACCCACCAACGCGGTGGACGTAATTGGGCTGCAACCGCTATCGGCCAACGAAGGCCAATTGGTTGAGGAAGGGATCATAGCAAGGGTCCGGCGAGCGTGTTGAGACTCTGAAAGAACCCGCGTGGGAGGCTGGAAATGGGGTTTCCGGCGCTCGTGAGGCTGAAACGAGAATGCGGGAAATTACTTCTAAGTCACTGCCAAAGCATTGGTTAACGCGAAAACCTCCCCCAAATCCCCAGTACGAGCACCGAGCGCCCCCGAAAGCGCGCTCCGGTAGAGATTTCGCGGGGGCCGCACGGAATCAACCGCTAGTCAGCCATCGATGTGCACTGGTTTCTAGAAGAGCAGCTGCATCTGCGCCCGAATCACCACTTCGCCCACGCCCTGGCCGGTGCTCGTGGAGCGCCAGTTGGCGCCGGCGATCGGCTCCCCGTAGAGACCGTTGGAGAACTGCACGGCGTCGAACGCCCAGCCGCCGTCGAGGGTGAACTTGAGCGAGTTCTTGTTGAAGTAATAGTTGAAGCCGAGCGTCACGATGTTGAGCGTCTGGTTGCTCAGCGCGGAGTTCACGGAAGAAACCTGCTGGTCGGAAACCACGCGGAGGAATTCGTATCGCGCGATCAGTTCCAGTGCGTCGGTGACGAACACGCCGCCCTGGACCACGGCGCCGTAGGAGATGCTGTCCTCGACGCCGAGCCCGGTGGCGACGCTGCCGCCGTCGTAGAGGTAGTTGCCGAGGAACGCGGTCCAGAAGCTCCAGCCGTCGCCGCGCATGTTGAAGTCGGCGGTGTACGAGAGGAGCGTCACCTGGTCGGCGATCGTGGGGCTGAGCTGGCCGTTGCCGATGGACGGCCGGCTGGCAGGAGGCGTGCCCGGCGCATGCTGCCAGTTGACCGCGGCGCCGACCATGGCGGCGAACGGGCTGCCGCGCCATCCCTGCATGTCCTTGAACTGGCCCCAGGCACCATCGAGCACGTACTCGGCGCGCCCGGTGAACGCCCAGTCGGTCGGCTCGCCACCCGACTGGATTGCACCGAGGTTGCGGTTGGCGCCGCCGTCGTTGTAGGAGGCGAAGAGGTGCAGTCGCTCCGACGACCATCCGAGCAGGACGCCCTGGATCCACTTGGTGTTGTAGTACTGGTTCACCAGCGAGCGTTCCGCGAACTGCTGCGTGCGGCTCGAGGTGTTCTCCTCGTAGTTGAAGAAGTTCTTCCACTGGCCCATGCGCACGTAGAAGCCGTCGCCGAGGGCCTTCTCGACGAACACGTCCTCGAGGTTGAACGACTGGTTGGTGTTCTGCGCATCGCGGTCCGAGGCGAACTGCACGCGGTACGTCCAGCTGGGGTCGAACATGTGGCCGAAGAAGTTCATCCGCACGCGGCGGAGCTCGAAGCCGTATTCGTTCTGCTGGCCGCTGTCCCGCTGCTGGGACGTCATGGCCTTGGTTGGCTGGTAGCTGTAGGCGAAGCGGGTCTGCACCTGCCCGCCGATGTTGACGCGGAAATTGCCGTCGGCGCTGGCGAGGAAGAAGTTGCCGTCGTAGCCCGCGGTGGCGCCGTCGTTGCGGAACGAGCTGCGCGACGAGGAGTCGCTCAGGACGTCGCCGACGATGCCGCGGATCTGGCCCGCGCGCTGCTCGGTGAGCCAGGCCTCGCCGTTCTGGGCCTTGAGGTCCTCGATCTGCTTGGCCTGCTCGTCGGTCTTGCGGCGGAGCGCCTCCACCTCGGACTGGAGGCGGTCGAAGCGGCTGTTGTCGACGGCAGGCGGGGCTGGAGCGGCCGCTCCGTCCTGTGCATTCGCCGGTCCGCCCGGGGCGGCGAAGGCGAGGACGAGGAGCGTGCAGCACGCGTGCATGG
>Ga0209088_10000319_pt1 | contig 35070 bp, 29 predicted proteins | sample S_140625_EF_Meta_FD_187324 | JGI IMG/M metagenome (GOLD analysis project Ga0209088, IMG submission 187324) | Freshwater microbial communities from Lake Simoncouche, Canada to study carbon cycling - S_140625_EF_MetaG (SPAdes) (version 2) | ecosystem: Environmental > Aquatic > Freshwater > Lake ... | reverse complement strand
CTTTTTTTGTCCCTAAAATTTCCAACACACCACCACATCCATGAGCGTAGATATCAAACCTTATCTCCAATACCTCGAAAAGGAGAAGCACATCCCTAAGAATGAAGCCTGTGAGTTCATTACCGAGGCGATCAAGGCCTCCGTCGAGAAGTCCAACCTCGCTGGACAAAAAATCGAAGTCGTGGCCAATCCCGACACCGGTAAGCTCGACGCCTACGCGGTTTTCACCGTAACCGACGCTGTCTCCGACCCTCTCCGCGAGATGAACCCAGTGATGGCCATCACGCTCGACGTCTACGCACGCGTAGGTGACGAAGTGCGCCGCCCGATTGACGTTTCCGAACTCGGACGCATTGCCGCTAAGACCACTCAACAATTATTAAACCAAAAATTCCGTAAAATCGAAAAAGACCAAGTCTTTAAAGAGTATAAGGATAAAGTGGGTGACATTGTTACTGGCGTAGTCCGTCGCACCGAACGTGGTAACGTTGTTGTTGAATTAAGTTCTGCCGAAGCCGTACTGACCCGCGCTGAGCGTTGTCAGGGTGAAGAATTCAGAACCGGTGATCGTATTCGCTGCCTCTTAAAAGAAATCCGCGAAGACTCCCAACGCGGTCGTGAATTTATTCTTTCGCGCGCAGATCCTAATTTCGTGCGTCGCTTACTTGAATTAGAAGTCGCCGAAATTGCTGATAAAACCGTTAAAATCGCTGCAATGGCACGCGATCCTGGTTACCGCACAAAAATTGCCGTTGATTCGTCCGATCCTAAAGTGGATCCCGTCGGTGCTTGCGTCGGTGCCCGTGGGGCCCGCGTTCGTAACATCGTTAAAGAACTCAACGGTGAGAAAATTGATATCATCCGCTGGCACGCTGCTCCATTACAATTATTGGAAGAAGCGATTCGCCCAGCGAAACCAAGAAATGTACACATTGATGAACGCAATAAGCTCATTCACTTCGAAGTGAATGAAGACGACATGCGTATTGCGATTGGTAGCAAAGGTCGCAACGCACGCCTCACCTCTAAATTGATGGGCTGGCGCTTAGACATCACCAAGTCGCTCCACGTGGCTGAAAGCGTGGAAGCACAACTCGGCGATAAGGCTCTTCGTTTAGCTGCTCAACTCCAACTCTCACCTGAGCTCGTGGCTAAGTTTATCGGTCTCGGTATCGAGAGCGTCGGCGCTTTCGAAGGCGTAACGGCAGAAGACTTTGCTGGCACTGATTTAACTCCTGATGAAATCAAACTCGTTCTGGATGCGGTCACTAAAGCTAAAGCCTCCAACTAAAATCTAAAGATTTCCTTAAACCGATTTCACCTAGTTAGCTTATGACCGAGAAGAAAAAACCTGAATCCAAGCGAGCAGCAACGACTCAGCGTTTTAGTGAAGTTGCCAAAGAATTAGGCATAGAGGTTAAGCTCCTTCTACAGCTAACGGATGATTTTATCGCCGCACGTCCCGACTACAAAGATTACATTTATTCAAACGGTAAAAAGCCGAGTGCCTCTAGTAATCTTCCTAAACCTTGTCGCGAAGATTTATTAGAATTTGTTCTCAGTAAAATTCCTAAAAAAGCAGAAGAGGAAAAACCTAAAGCAGTGGTTGAGCCAGTCGCACCGGTTGCCCCTGTCGCAGCTCCTCAACCTACACCCGCAGTTAAAGTTGAAGCGCCGAAGCCAGTAACTCCACCGGTCGCGAAAGTAACTCCGCCGCCCACTTCTTCGACTCCGCCAAAAATTGTTCCTCCTTTAAGATCGGCAACTCCACCGCCACTGCCCCCACGTCCAGTTGCACCACGAAGCGATTTACCGCCAGTTAAAATAGTGCCAACTACGGCGAGTGCCGAACCCAATCGTCCTGCACCTATCCCTTCAATTCCACGTCCGCCCATCACACCGGTGGTCTCACGTCCAACATCGACCGCGGCACAAGTTGCTCCGGGCAGCAGAGGTAATGTAACGGTTCGTCCTCCAATTGTAGTTCGCGACTTCGCTATCGCATTAAATTTAAAACCCTTCCAAGTCATCGGCTCATTGATGGAATTAGGTAAAGTAGTGAGCCTGACTTCAGTGATTGAAGAAACCGATGCCAAAAAAGTCGCCGAGAAACATGGCTTCGTTTTAGAAATTCGTCACCGCGGCGAAGGTGCACAGCCTGTTAAAAAAGAAGTTAAGAATACCGATGACGATCCAGCGTCGATGGTTATCCGTCCGCCAGTCGTTTGTGTTCTTGGCCACGTTGACCACGGTAAAACTACCCTTTTAGATTATTTCCGAAAGACCAATGTAGTATCGGGTGAAGCAGGTGGCATTACCCAACACATTGGCGCCTACACCGTAAAATATCTCGGCGAAAAACCTGAATACAAAGGTCGCTCCGTTACTTTCTTAGACACACCTGGTCACGCAGCGTTTGCTAAAATGCGCGAACGTGGAGCCAGCGTTACCGACGTTGCCGTACTCGTGGTTGCTGCAGATGACGGATTCATGCCGCAAACCGAAGAAGCCTTAAAATTTGCGCAAAAGCATGCGACTGCTGTGGTTTGTGCGATTAATAAAGTGGATGCGAAAGGTGCCAACATCGACCGCGTCAAACAACAGATGCAGCAACGCAATATCACTCCCGAAGATTGGGGTGGTGAAACTATTACCAATGCCGTTTCCGCACTTAAAGGAACTGGCATGAACGAACTCATTGAGTCGATTTTACTGCAAGCTGAAGTTCTCGATCTTAAAGCAAATCCTAAATGCGCTGCCCAAGGCGTAATCGTTGAATCGCAAATGGAAACTGGTCGCGGACCCACTGCGACCGTTATCGTCCAAAAAGGAACTTTAAAACCGGGCGACACTTTTGTGTGCGGAGAAACTTGGTGCAAAGTTCGTGCTTTAATGGATGACCAAGGTCAGCGCTTAAACAACGCACCTCCTGGAACCCCTGCCCTCGTTTTAGGTTGGGATGCTGTCCCTGCACCAGGAACTAAATTCCGCACAGTGAAGAATGATCGCGAGGCACGTGAACTCGCTGAAGAAGCCGCGCAAGCCGCACGTAAAGTCAGCGAAAATATCGCGGGCAAACCTGCTACACCTGCTCGTCCAGGAATGTCGGATCTCGATCGTCTGATGGCCGCTCTGGAAAAAGATAAAGAAAAGATTTTACGCGTTCTGCTAAAAGCCGATGTGAACGGAACCCTCGAAGCACTCCAAGGATGCTTGGAAGATATCAAGTCGAGCAAAGTTCGCCTTGAAATCGTAGGTGGCTCCGTCGGGCCCATCACCCAGAGTGACGTGCAACTCGCTGAAGCAGCTAAATCTATCATTGTTGGCTTTGATACCAAACTTGAAAACGGCGTTCAACCGATGCTTAAACGCACCGGAGTTCGTATCCTCAGTCACGATATTATTTACGAACTCATCACGCTAGTTAAGGAAGCGATGGCTGAATTACTCGATCCCGAATTGCGTGAAAACAAATTGGGTGCAGCTGAAGTTCGTGCAGTTTTCCCATTAGGCAAAGAACACAAAGTGGCTGGTTGTATGGTGACCGAAGGCTTAATCAAACGCGCCGCCAAGGCTCGCTTATTACGTAAAGGTCAAGTCATCCACCAAGGTCCAGTTGAAACTCTCCGTCGATTTAAGGACGATGCCTCTGAAGTTAAAGCCGGCTTTGAATGTGGTATTAAACTGGGTGGCTATGATGAATACCTACCTGGTGACGTGATCGAAGCAGTAGAGATTCTTTCTGTTCGCCCTTCCCTTTAAGCCATGTCGCAACGCCAACTCCGAGTCGCTGAATTAGTTCAGCGGGAAGTTTCTGTCGCTCTGCGACAAAACTGGGGTAGCGAAGCTTCTTTAATTACGATTACACGAGCACGAGTATCGCCTGATCTCCGTCAAGTTTACGTAGGCTATGCAGTGTCAGGTGGAGTGCCTGAGAAAAAAGCTGCACGAAATCTTTTGAAAAGAATCCGTCGCGAACTCCGCGCTTACGTCGGTGGAATTTTACAAATGAAAAGCACCCCCGATTTATCCTTTGCTGAGGATGATGTAACGGGCGGTGTAGCACGTGTTCAAGCGATGCTCGATGAGCTATCGCGCGAAGATATTAAGAAGGATAAAGACGCTTAAGCGGCAGGCTGGGTAATATCAGGCAGACCAGCTAACGCTTCACGAACAGCAATGGCGCGTGAACGATCACGACCATCGCTATCGAGGTCTTTTCCATGACGGGCTTGAATGTGGGCTGGCTGACCTTCAATCATCAGGCGGTCGATAATATGGCGGCTCGTTTCAGGCAGATAGCCTAGATCACACGCCATGCGTAAATGCGAAAGCATGTTCATCGATTCAACGCTCGTGAGTAAATGGGCGGAACGTAAAACGGCTAAGGAGCGCGCTAGACGATCGGTAAAACGTGGGCCCTCTTCTTCGGCTAATTTTCTACGAGCGTTCCACTCTTGTTCGACGAGGTTCTTAATCCAGTTACCGAGATGTTTCATAATGACCTCTTCGGAAAGTCCGAGGGTTTGCTGATTAGAAATTTGAAAAATATTTCCTAAAGCTTCGGTACCTTCGCCAAGCCATCCGCGCACGGCGAGGCCATCCTGTCCGAGGGCTCGAGAAACTTTTTCGATATGTCCGGCTAAGCATAGTCCGGGCAAGTGCACCATCGCTGAGACTCTTAAGCCCGTGCCAACATTGGTCGGACAGGCCGTTAAGAAGCCCAATTTATCGGAGAAAGCGATTTCTAATGAGGAGCCTAAAGCATCATCTAACTGTTCAGCGATATTCCAGGTGCTGCGTAAATGCCAACCCGCTTTCACGACCTGAATTCGCAAATGGTCTTCTTCGTTCACCATCACTGAACAAGTTTGGTCGCGACTAATCACGGCCGCTCCACTTTTTCCCGTAATTAATTCTTTAGAAACTAAGTGACGCTCCACTAAAACCGTGCGTTCCAAATCAGTCAGTTCGCTCATCTTAAAAACATGAGCCTTCTTGAATCGAGTTAACTGCGTTAAAGCTTTAATACATTTCTCTGCAATTTCTTTGCGTTGAGCTTCTTTGGCCCATCCCGGAAAAGGGTAATTTTGTAAATTGCGAGCGAGGCGTACACGCGTACTCAAAACCACGGCCTGCTGGGCGCCCAAGAGGTGAGTTAATTCGTTTTCAGCGGATAAAATATCTTTAACGGACATGAATTTATTCGGTGGGAATTTCAGTTTTTAGTTTTGCGATTTCGTCGCGCAACTGAGCGGCCTTTTCGTAATTCTCCGATTTGATTGCGTGATCCATCTCCGCTTGAGCGGCCGAGATGCGTTTACGAATTTGATTAAAGGAAAGTTCGCCTACGGGAACGCGACCCATGTGTTGAGAGTCGTGTTGTACCGAATTCAGTAATTGATCTAAGGGAGCAGCAAAAACATCCCAACAGGAAGGACAGCCCAGCCGACCCAAGCGTCGAAAATCGATATCGGTAAATTTACAGACGGGGCAGACGATGGCAGGTTTTAAGGTGGTAGCCTGGGCTAACTTTTGGAGTTCAAAGAAAGAAGGGTCACCGGCTCCACCCTTGTTGGCGCAGGCTTCACAATAATGGATTTTACTGACCTTACCTTGGATGATTTGGGTAAGATGTACCGTGGCAATTACACCACACACTGAACACTCCAGAGGTTTCGACATCGAATACCCATAAAAACAGTGAAGGCGGACTTTGCAAGGGGAAGACATTGGCAGGTTTGACATCAAGCCTGTCAACGGCTTGATGGAAGTTCACCCAATGCCCTCCCCGAGCCGCATCGTTATCACTGGAATTGGCCTTACCGCACCTAATGGTAACAGCCTTGAGGAATTCCGTGCCAATCTCCTAGCTGGCAAATCACGGATAGCTGAAATCGACGTCCGTCACATGGGTCGCCACCCAGCCGGGGTTTGCGATTTTGACGCTACTAAATATCAGAAAAGAAAAGAGATTCGTAACGGTACCCGCGTAGGATCGGTTTCTATTTATTGTGCTCGGGAAGCTTTGGCCGACTGTGGCATTAATTGGGAGACTTTCGATAAATCTCGCGTCGGCGTTTATCTCGGAATTACCGAGCATGGTAATGTCGAAACCGAAAATGAAATTCACAATCTTTCGCAGTTTGGTAACGACACGAAATATTGGACGCACCATCACAACCCACGCACGGTCGCTAATAATCCAGCGGGTGAAGTAACCATGAACTTGGGCATCACCGGACCGCACTACACCATTGGTGCCGCGTGCGCCGCAGGCAATGCAGGGCTCATTCAAGCGGCGCAAATGCTTCAGTTGGGCGAAGTAGATTTCGCTTTTGCAGGCGGTGTTTCCGAGTCGATTCACACTTTTGGAATTTTTGCCGGATTTAAAAATCAAGGAGCACTAGGCTCTCATACTGATCCCAATAAAGCGTCGCGTCCTTTTGATAAAAACCGAAACGGTATTGTGATTTCTGAAGGCGGTGCAATTTACACTCTCGAAAGACTGGATGATGCGCTGGCGCGAGGAGCCAAAATTATTGGCGAGATTGCTGGCTGGTGTATTAATTCCGATGCCACTGATGCCGTCTTACCTAATCCCGAACGCCAGGCTCAATGTATGCGCATGGCATTACAACGCGCCCATTTAAAACCATCGGACATTGGTATCGTTTCCACGCACGCCACCGCAACGGCCATGGGCGACATTCAAGAATGCATCGCGATAAGAGAAGTCTTCAAGGACTGCCCCGACACTCATATTAACAATACAAAGAGCTTCATCGGTCACTGTATGGGCGCAGCGGGTGCCCTGGAGCTGGCAGGTAACCTTCCGTCGTTCAATGACGGATGGGTTCACCCTACTATTAACATTGATGAGCTTGACCCCGAGTGCTCAGTTCCTGGCCTGGTGGTGAATAAACCCCTAAAAGTGCCAAAAATTAACGTTATTTTGAACAATTCCTTCGGTATGTTGGGTATAAATTCGGCCCTCATCATTAAGAAATATGGGGTTGCGTGAACGGTGAGGAATGGTTGAAACAATCATTACACAAATGACAAAGGAAAACATTAAACAGGTCGTATTAGACATCATTGCCGACATCGCCCCCGATGAGGATTTGAGTTCGGTAAAATCCGAAGTACGTCTGCGCGACCAACTCTCACTCGATTCGATGGACTTCCTCGATATCGTGATGGAACTTCGCAAAAAGCACGGCATCGAAGTGCCTGAGGCTGATTACGTTCAGCTCGCCTCTTTAGATTCTTGTGCAGAATACTTACTCCCTAAGTTTATCGCTAAAACTGCGAAGTAATCTAGGAAAGTTAAGTATACAAAAAGCCGCAGTCACTGCGGCTTTTTGTTTTATCGATCAGTGATAAAATAGACCGACCCTCGGTTAAGAAGGTCGGTCGTGAAAGTGGTGGAGCCTATCGGGCTTGAACCGACGACCTCTTGCATGCCATGCAAGCGCTCTACCAACTGAGCTAAGGCCCCATTAATTGAAGCCTTAAACAAACCTCTGGCCGCTAGCACGGTCAACGCTATTTTCCCTCTAGCGACAATCTCTGGTTGCCAAGATACTCACAGACCTTTCCTTCAATACTCGTGGAAGAATCCGACGATAGTCCAGAAGAAGCAGAAAATGCCCTCCCCCCTGCCCAACGCGGTGGGCATCGCGTGGAAAAGGAATTTATCGAGACTTTACCCGTTAGACAATGGGATGGGCCGATTGAGTTAATTGAGAGCGAGCGAGACGCCGAACGGGCGATCCAATTCCTCTACAAAGAGCGTGTTCTAGGTTTTGATACCGAGACCCGACCCTCACATACCCGAGGCATCACCTATCTTCCGTCCGTTCTTCAACTCGCCGGCGAAGATCGGATATTTGTTTTTCGTCTCGATGTCTGCGGCGGAGTTCCGCTGACCTTCCCTCTTTTGTGTCACCCTCGCAAAGCCAAGGTGGGAGTAGCGGTTCGTGATGACGTCCGCCACTTGCAAACTCGTGCCCCTTTTGATGCTCCTGGTTTTATCGATATTGCAGACTTCACAAAAAAAGCTGGCGTTGAGAATACTGGGTTACGTGCACTCGTAGCTCACTACTTAGGATTTCAAATGAAGAAATCCAAAAAGATTCAGACCAGCCACTGGGAGCGCGAACTCTCCAAAGAACAAATTAAGTACGCGGCCAATGATGCCTGGTTCAGTCGCGAATTATTCCTAAAACTGGAAAAAGACGGGGTTATTCCCTCCTTTGAATAGATTAAATTAAGGGCTAAAATTTAATCTAGTAGGGTTGATTTCACTAAAAAATATTGTTAGTAAGAAAGTGTGAAGCCCCTCACACGAATCTTTCTCGTTAGTGCGTGTTTACTCAGCGCTGATGCTTTAGCTTTACATATTAATTTAATCGAAGATGCCGCTGCTCCATTAAACGCGGATCAGCGTAACGGATTTTCGGAAGCTGCAGGAATTTGGGAAAGTCGAATTAGCAGCAACGTGGCCATTAATATTTCAGTAGGCATGGTGAGTCTTGACTCGAACATCATCGGGCAAGCGGGCTCACGCTGGTACAGCGCTTCATACTCAGACTTCAGAACATCGGTCTCGCAAAAAGCGACGAGCACAACCGATGCGGCATTTCTCGCCACCCTACCCACAGACGACACATACACACGGTTAATTAATCAGACCAACGATACACCTGGCACTGATCCCTATGCGACTTGGACGGATGCCCAATCTATGATTTTTATTAATGGCAGCAATGCCAAGGCATTGGGTTTACTATCCGCTACAAACGCAGCACTGGATGCTTTAATCCAATTTAATACCGCATTCTCCTTTGATTACAATCGATCCAATGGAATTGCCGGAAATCAAATGGATTTCGTTGGCGCAGCTGCACACGAAATTGGACATGCGCTTGGCTTCATGAGTATCGTCGATGATGTCGACACCGTAGCCGGCGACGCCGTCGACTTTTTGAATACGCCCATGGACTTTATGCGCTACTCCGCATCAAGCTTTGCTCTCGGTATTTCAGATGTCTCCGCGGGTCCTGAAGCTAAATTTATTTATATTAACGGCGTAGCCATTCCGATGTCTCTTGGGACTAACATCGGCGACGGACAACAAGCCTCGCACTTTTACGTAACAGGCAATCTGGGCATCATGGCTCCCACCGCCTCCTACGGTCAAAAACTCTCAGTCACAGGTAATGATTTACTCGTCATGGACGCCATTGGCTGGGAACTCTCGGCCTTGGGACTATCTGAAATACCCGAACCCTCGACCTATGGTCTCATTTTAGGTGCATTGTCACTCGCCGTAGCCTGCAGCCGTAGAAAGTCTTTAAAATCTAAACTTACTTCTCGTGACGGTGTTTAAATAAGAGTACCCTACTTAATATGAATCCCCTACTCAAAAGAATCCTTATCATTATCGGCATCGTTCTGGCCGTACTCGCCATCGGAGCGCTAGTCTTAAAAGGCGTTTCTAAAAGAGGAAAATGGAGCAAGAAATACGATCGCTACAGCGAAAAATCCAACTGCTGTAAGTGCTGCTCTTGCGATAATGACGACGACGATGATGATGACGATGACGAAGAAGACGGCAAAGGCTCGCGTGGAAAAATGATGAAGAATTATGGCGGCAAAGGAGAAGACATGCCGATGATGAAAAAAGATAAGAAAGATTAATTCTCTTAAAATTATCTTCACAAAAAACCCGTAGTTTTTACTACGGGTTTTTTATTTAGCTTAATGAGATGATTCTTCTTTTAAGAAAATCAACATCACCCAACCTGCAATTAATAAAGTACCGCCGATGGGCGTAATCGCACCCAACCATTTCGGGCCACCTAACGCCATGGCATAGAGGGTTGAAGAAAAAATCAGCGACCCAATGAGCCATAGATAGGTTGAACGAGTTGATTTAATGGCACCCACCGCAATCGCATGAATCATAAAATACTGCGTCGCCGTATTCCACCAACCGGCGGCATCAGGAATTTGTTGCAGCGTCTGCTTTAATCCATGAGCACCAAACGCCCCCAGGGCGACGGCGGTGGCGCCCATCAGCCCTGCGATGACCGTGCGTGCGGACATGGATTACGTTCCGGAAGTTTCGCCTGATTTCTTTTGCGTAAAGATTAAGCCCTTCTCCCCGACACTCACAATCACGGGCTCTTCTTTATTGTAATCATTACGTAAAATCGCTTCAGCGAGGGGATCTTCCAGCAAACGCTCGACGGCGCGACGGAGCGGACGGGCACCATATTTTTCATCCCAACCATTTTCGACGAGGTAGCCACGAGCTGCTTCATTCACGACCAACTTAACACCGAGATCGAGCAGACGCTTCGCAACCTTAGCGACTTCGATGTCTACAATCTTCGTCATGTGCTCCTTGGCGAGCTGTTGGAAGATCACGATATCAGTCAGACGATTTAAGAACTCAGGCTTAAAGGCACGCTTGGTTTCTTCCATGATACGGTCTTTAAGTTTTTCGTAATCGCGCGTTGCGCTGACGCCGACATCAAAGCCGACGGAGTTGTTACGTTGTAAAACATCAGCTCCCACGTTCGAAGTCATAATAATAATAGTATTACGGAAATCGACCACGCGACCGAGCGAGTCGGTGAGGCGACCATCTTCGAGTGCCTGTAATAGCAATTGAATCACATCGGGGTGCGCCTTCTCGATTTCGTCGAAGAGAACGACGGAGTACGGCTTGCGACGAACGAGTTCGGTTAATTGTCCGCCTTCATCATGTCCGACATAACCAGGAGGAGATCCGATCAGTCGCGAAACGGTAAACTTTTCCATGTACTCAGACATATCAATCTGAATGACGGCTTCTTTTTCACCGAACATGCGTTCAGCGAGTGTGCGTGCGAGTAAGGTCTTACCCACACCCGTTGGACCGAGGAATAAGAATGAACCAATCGGGCGACGTGGATCTTTTAAATCAGCACGCGAGCGACGGAGTGCACGAGCTACGACTTCGCAAGCGCGGTCTTGTCCGATCACACTACCCTGTAAATCCACTTCGAGTTCGAGCAGCTTCTTGGACTCTTTGCTTTCCATGCGATTAAGCGGAACGCCCGTCCAGTCGGCTACGATGTGAAGCATTTCATCTTCACCCACGATGATTTTCTTTTCGTCGCGTTTCTTCTTCCACTCCTCGAGCATCTTCTCGCGTTTAGCGCGGAGTTTTTTCTCGGTGTCGCGGAGATTAGCAGCTTCTTCAAACTTTTGGTGACGTGAAGCTTCTTCTTTTTGCAAGACAACGGCATCGATATCGGCTTGGGCCTTATCGAGTTCAGGAGGTAAATTGAGTGAACGAATACGGGCACGGGCACCGGCTTCATCCATTACATCGATGGCCTTGTCGGGCAAGTGACGCGAGGTGATATAGCGATGCGAGAGGCGTACGGCAGACTCGATAGCAGCATCAGTGTATTCACACTTGTGGTGTTCTTCGTATTTATGACGAATACCTTTTAAGATGAGAATAGCATCTTCGGGCGTAGGATCATCCACCTTCACCGATTGGAAACGGCGCTCGAGTGCCGCATCTTTTTCGATGTGCTTACGATACTCGGACAAGGTAGTGGCACCGACGCATTGGATTTCACCACGCGATAAAGCAGGCTTTAAAATATTAGAAGCGTCCATCGCACCCTCAGCGGCACCCGCACCGACGATGGTGTGCATTTCATCGATAAAGAGAATGATGTTTTTCGCACGCTTGATTTCGTCCATGATACCTTTGATGCGTTCTTCAAATTGACCGCGGTATTTGGTACCTGCGACCATCAAGGCGAGGTCGAGCGTGATTACTTTACGATCGAGTAAAATTTCGGGAACGATGCCCGACGCAATTTCTTGGGCGAGTCCTTCAACAATCGCGGTTTTACCTACGCCCGCTTCACCAATCAGGACGGGGTTATTCTTCGTGCGGCGGCAAAGAATTTGTACGACGCGACGAATTTCTTCTTTGCGTCCGATGACCGGATCTAATTCGCCTGCACGAGCGAGTTCCGTAAGATCACGACCAAAAGTTTTTAGTAGGGACAAGCGCTCTCCGCGACCTGGACGATTAGAATTATCTTCAGATGAACGACGCGATGGAGGCGGAATATCGTCCCCTGGCTCATCCGACATGCTGTCGGGATTAGAAGGTTTATCCGCTTCGCCTGACGCATTAGGTTCGATGTCAGCGAGAATTTCTTTTCGGCAACGTTCTAAATCAACATTCAAAGCTTGGAGCACGCGGGCAGCAACGCCTTCGCCTTCTTTAAGTAGACCTAATAAAATATGTTCAGTGCCCACATAGGCGTGACCCAGTGTGCGACCTTCAGCGATCGCATGAGCCATCACCTTTTGTACACGAGGTGTCAGAGGAATCGTTTCCGGAGCTTTCGCTTCTTCGGGTCCAGGGCCGACTTGTTTTTCAACAGCGGTGCGCACAGTTTTTAAATCGAGACCCATCCGACCGAGAACATTAACGGCGACGCCCTCGCCTAATTTAATGAGACCAAGAAGGATGTGTTCGGTGCCGACGTAATTATGGTTAAAGCGGCGAGCTTCGCTGCGCGCGAGTTCCACGACCTTGCGGGCGCGGGGAGTGAAGTTTTGGTTTTTATCCTTATCCATGTGGAGTATTAAGCAGATAGTATGCCCAGTCTGGACCTTCCATCAAGCGTTCCTCCCATTTTGTAAATAACCCGTTCTTTTGCCTTTGCCTCGGGGCCGAGTCGGTGGTTTGTATAATCCTAATAATTATGGCAATAAGCATGCAAATAGCCGGCACGGCCCTAAAAGAGCTAGTCACCAGCCTAAGGGGCCAAAAAGTGGCCGTATTGGGCCATATGAGGCCTGATGGGGACTGTATTGGCTCACAGAGTGCCCTATGTCGCATGCTCCTGGCTGGAGGCGTGGACGCCATCTGCATTAACCGCGATCGAGTACCGACCAATTTAACCTCCTATACCCAAGGAATTAATTTTTTAACCGCTGACCAATACACTGCCGATGGGCGCCAAGCCATCGCCGTGGACTGCGCCGATGCGACAAGGATAGGGACAGAATTACTCTCTAAGTTTAATAATCAGATTCTTGCCAATATCGACCACCACTCCTCCAACCCCGACTACGCCAAAATTAATATCGTCGTTAAAGAGGCCGCTGCGACTTGTCATATTTTAGCTTACGGAGCCCTGAAGCATGGACTCAACTGCGACGAAGCTACGGCGAAATCATTGCACCTCGGAATCATCACTGACACGGGAAGATTTTGCTACGCGAGCGTGACCGCAGGCGTACTCGAGATTGCTGCCGAATTAATTAAGCGCGGGGCCAAACCAGAAGAAGCCAATTTCTACATCTTCGAACAAGAGAGTCGCGGAAAACTAGAACTCACCAAAAGATTTTTAAATTCCATACTCTTTCATGAGAATGGAAAAATTTGCTCGGGCGAAATTACCCAAGCAGACTATGCCGCGACCGGAACAACCAAAGAAGACAAAGAAGGACTCGTTGAATTTCCGCGCTCGGTGGTCGGCGTAGAGATCGCGGTATTATTTGAAGAAGGCAAAGATGGCATTCGTGGAAGTTTACGCGGACGCGATCCCAAACTGCGCCTCGATTTACTGGCCGCAAAGCTCAATGGGGGCGGACACATTCTCGCAGCTGGCTTTAATATGATTGGTTGCACGTTGCAAAATGATCGTCAGCGAATTCTCGATATTATCATCGCCCACTACCGCGAACAAACTCGGGCATGAACACTTTATCCACGGAGCCCGAAGGAATTTTAGTGGTCGATAAACCACAAGGTATTACGTCGCACGATGTCGTAGATAAAATCCGTCGTTTATATCAAACCCGTCGCGTAGGACATGCTGGCACCCTCGATCCCATGGCCACAGGACTACTCATAATGTTGGTCGGTAAAGCGACCAAAGCCTCGCAATATTTAATGTCCCAGGAAAAAGAATACCTGGGCGAAGCTACCTTGGGTGTGACGACTGATAGCCAAGATGCGGATGGTGAGATTACAGAAACTCATCCCGTACCAAGTCTTTCAGAAACACAAATTACCGATGCCTTGAAATCGATGTTGGGCGATCAGTATCAAACCCCCCCCATGCATTCGGCAAAAAAAGTCGGCGGGAAAAAACTTTATGAATTAGCCCGCAAGGGAATCGAAATCGAACGCGAGCCTCGTTTCATTCGTATCAATCTGTTGGAACTACAAAGCTGGGTGAGTCCAAAATTTACTTTTAAAGTACAATGCACAAAAGGGACCTACATCCGAACCTTGGCCTTCGATCTAGGTAAGAAACTCGGCCCAGGCGCCCACCTCTCGATGTTACGTCGCACGCATTCCGGAAATCTCAGCATCGAGTGCGGCAAAACTCTCGAACAATTAGGCGCGATGAATATGCAACAATTACGGGAGTGTTTGATTCCTGTGAATGAAGTCGTACCCAGCATTGCCTTAGGATGAGTCAACACCCTCCCCTCCATTTGGCGATTGGTGCCTTCGATGGAGTGCACCTCGGTCATCGCACCGTTTTACATTCGGCACGTGATCAAGCGCGGCGCGATGGTGGCTTAGTGGGAGTGATGACTTTTGATCCGCATCCTAGTCGCATCCTCCGTCCCGACAAACCAGTCCCACTGCTTTTCACGCGAGCACAAAAAGACGAGCGACTCACCGAAGCCGGAGCTCAGTTGATCCATCATCAAATCTTTAACGCGCAATACGCCGCGATTACCGCTACGGATTTTCCTGCATGGTTGATGCACCAATTTAAAAATCTGCGTAGCATTCATATTGGAAATAATTTTCACTATGGACAAAATCGCCAAGGCAATGCTGAGCGATTGATGCATGACGCCAAGCCGCTAGGGCTTTCCGTTCACAGCTGTCCGGCCGTTGAATTCGAAGGCGACTCCGTGAGCAGCTCACGTATTCGTGGTGCGTTAGTGGATGGAAATATTGAATTAGCCAATCGCCTACTTCTGCGACCCTACGAAGCCGAAGGCATTTTAATTGAAGGACAGAAACTCGGAAGAATGATTGGCTATCCAACCCTGAACATGGCTTGGGATCCTGAATTGCAACCAGCATACGGTGTTTATGCCGTTGAATGTATTAGTGCTGATGGCATCGCGGAGCCCGCCGTAGCCAACTGGGGAGTTCGCCCAACCGTAGAAAAAGATTCGGTTAAACCACTACTAGAATCACACCTCTTAAAAGTGAGCGGCACCCTTCCGCAAGCTGGAGACACCGTGCGTGTTCGTTGGCTCTATCGAATTCGCGGAGAGAAAAAATTTGAATCGCTGGATGATTTAAAAGCCCAAATTTCAAAAGATGAAATTCAGGCGAAAAAACTCTTAGGCTTAACCTAATCAGTTTTGTTTAAACGTCTGAGCAAACTTTTGGATTATTCCGCCAAAAGATCCATTGGAGAAAAAGATGACTAGTTTCGGCTTAGTTGCTGAGCGACAATCCGAAATCAATTTTTCTAAAAGGCTTTCATGGGATTCGCAGGCCCAAGCCTGACGACCCTTTTGCTGTAAGGTTTTAGCAATACCAGCGCTATCGAAACTATCAGATCCTAATTTATCAGCCCGATGGGCAGGCGGTAAATAAATGGCGTCCGCTAAAGCCAAGGCTTCGCCAAAACTATCCTGCATGACCTTGCGCGCGGCGGTATTACTTCGTGGCTCAAAGCAGGCAACCAGCTCGTAGGATGGATAACGATTACGTAATGACTCCAGCGTGCAATGAATAGCGGTCGGGTGATGACCAAAGTCCTCAATACAAACTAAGTTCTTATTCTCGATCAAAACCTCTTGTCGGCGCATCACGCCTTTAAACTTTTTAAGAGAATCGAGTTTTAACTGCGTAGGGTTTTGTGGATTTAAAAATAAACCTGCGGAGGCCGCGGCGATGGCGGCATTACGTGCATTAAATAGACCCGTTAACGACCATTCTACTTTAGCCCAGAGTGCACCCTTCCAGAAGATTGAAAATGTTGAGCCGTCCGACGTCTCAGAGAAATTCTTGATTTGAACATCATTGTTTTCACCGACGCCCACCTTCACCACAGGAGCCCAAGTCACTTTATTTACTAAATTCATGACATTGGCATCATCACCATTGGCAACGATGACGCCATTACCCGGCACGACGCGAAGGCCGTGGGAAAAAGTTCTTAAGACATCTTCGAGGTCGCGAAAAATATCAGCGTGATCGAACTCAATATTATTTATAGCTAAAATATGAGGGAGGTACTGAATGAATTTACTACGCTTATCAAAAAAAGCTGAGTCATACTCATCGCCTTCAATCACAAAGGCCCCGCCCTTTTGACCTATAAAGGCGCTGTCGGGTAAATCACGCGGTACACCGCCGACCAACCAACCAGGATTAGTATTGGCCTCCTTAAGTAAAAATGCGGCCAGGCAGGTTGTCGTCGTTTTTCCATGGGTACCTGCGATGACGATATTCTTTCGATCATTCAGTAAGTGAGTGCGCAGGAGTTGTGGCAGTGAAATATAATTTTGGGAGGACTGAAGCAGATATTCTACTTCGGGATGACCGCGTGAAGCGACATTTCCAACCACAACTAAATCGGGTTTTAATTTTGCTAAACGTTCAGCATTCCACCCTTCGAGAATTTCGATACCCGCATTTTTCAGGTGATTCGACATCGGCGGATAAATACCCGTGTCTGATCCGACGACTTCATGTCCAAGTGCGCGCATTAATAACGCCGCATTGCCCATGGCGGTACCACAAATGCCGATGAAATAAATCCGCATAAAACCACCTTAGAACTAACTCCCTAGCTTGGGCGAGAAAACAAGTGTATAAAATAAAAACCCCTAGGCTATGAACTAGGGGTCTTTAGTGAACTGAACTTAAGTCTATGAATTTTTGCCTAGCGAACCCAAGTCGGTCGAGCCTGGGTGATTGCGCTTTTCTTTTACTAGGCGATGACGGCGACGTAATTGCCGGTCAACTTTATCGACCAAGACATCAATCGATTTATAGAGGTCTTCCGATTCCTCACGGACGACGATATCAGGGCCGGGTAGCTCTAGACGAATCTGCGCGCCAAACTCTCGCGCATGATCACGGGTATGATTAAATACTAATTCAACGAACACTTTCACGATACGGTCATTGTGACGTAGGAGTTTTTCAACTTTGTTACGCACGGTTGCTTTCAGGGCCTCGGTGAGTTCTAGATGAACGCCCGAGATTACGATTGCTGTGTTGCTCATTTATTTATTGGGGTTTGGATAAACGAAAAGCTACGCACCATGTCTTCTAAAAAATCCATAGATAATTTTTTGAAATCATTTTCATGTATCATCATCACAGGATCTTCTTCGGGCATCGGGCGCGCACTCCTTTCGCGTATAGAAAAGTCTAGCACCTCCGCCGCGGTGTTCAACCTATCTCGCACCCCTCCCCACGATGTTTCGAATGGTCTGAACTTTACTCATCTTACCTGCGATCTCTCTCAACCCCTTGAAATTAAGTCAGTTGTAGCTGAATTACAAAAACTAATGCCCCAGCAGGGTACTATTCTATTAATTAATAATAGTGGCATTGGGGCCTACGGTGAGTTTCCCGCACCTGGTTTAGAGCACACGATGAAAATGGTGGAATTAAATACCGCTGCGCCTGTTTATCTTACTGGCTTATTCATTGAGAAATTAAAATCACGCGGAGGACAGATCGCCAATGTTGCGTCGCTTGCTGGCTATCAACCCACCCCACTGATGTCTACTTATGCAGCTACCAAAGCATTTCTCCTTCATTGGAGTATAGCCCTGGATGCGGAAATGAAAAAGTACGGAGTGCGCAGCGTCGCGATTTGTCCTGGTCCGGTTTCAACCAATTTTTCTAAAGCCGCTGGATTCCTGAGTTCAACCGGACTTGGCGGACAAACGGCGGATGAATGTGCGGATGAAGCACTGAAGGCGATGGCTAAAAACCGTCCACAAGTAATCACCGGATGGAAAAATAAACTATTAGGAATGTTTAGCGCTCGCCTACCTAAGCCCTGGGCTGCGGCTATTGGATTGAAGATGATTCAGCGACTAAAGCTGGATCGCTTTATCAAAAAGTAAACTATTCCGCCGCATCAAGTAACTCACGCGCATGCGTGAGGGCGACTTTGCTCGTCCGGTCCCCCAACATACGAGCAATCTCTAGTTCGCGGTCTTTTCTCTTTGTATGAACGGGCTCAATCACCACAGAGGTCGAACGGTCATCCTGTGTTTTTGTTACAACCAAGTGGGCATGACCTAATGCAGCGACCTGAGGTAAGTGGGTAACGCAGAAAACTTGGTGCTTCTTACCTAAAGCAGCGAGTTCGCGTCCGACTTGTGCCCCAATTTCTCCACCCACATTAGCATCCACTTCATCAAAAACTAAAACCGGTGTATTATCAACGGCCGCGAGTACAGTTTTTAGGGCGAGCATCACACGCGCCGCTTCACCACTAGAAGCAATTTGATCTAAAGGCAGTAAATCTTGGCCAGCATTGGCACAAAACTGAAATTGAATGCGATCTGCGCCCATCGGTCCGAGCTCTGCCGAGGCTACATCGATTTTTAAATCTGCTTTTTTGAATCCGAGAGCACCTAACATTTTCTTGGCGGTCGTAGCTAACTTTTCCGCGGCCTTAACTCGAGTGGTGTGCAAGACGTCCGCCAATTTCTTTAATTCTTTTTCATCACGGGCCGCATCTCCTTTGAGTTTTTCTACCCGAGCTTCGATATCACCCTGAGACAATAGACGATTCTTTAAGCTATCACGCTTCAAGCGAACCGATTCAACCGTGGGGCCGTATTTACGACGAAACTCTAACCAAAGATTCATTTTTGAGTCTAAATTTTCGATTTCCGATTCATCGGCGGATAGACCTCGACCCAGACGTGCGAAGTCGGCCCGGATATCATCAGCCTCAGCAGCTAGACCTTCTAGTCGCTTGGCCAAGGAGTCCGCATCGGCGTCAATCCGAGCAATCGATTGGGCGACTTTCAAAATCTTCGGTAAATCTTGGGCGATACCTTCTGAACCGAGTGCGGCATCCATTTGGCTCAATAATTGGGACAGTTCTTGCGCCCGAGAAGAACGAGCGTGTTCACGTTCTAACTTCTGAATCGCTTCATCCGTTAAATCTAAGGATTCTAGGCTTTCTATCTGTGACTTTAAAAAAGATATTTCGTCTTCCGATAATTTTTCCGCCGAAGACATTTCTTGGATGGATTTGAGAATCTCTTGGCGGTGCTTCCAGATTTCGCGATAACGGTTCAGCGATACTTCTACACCCGCATACAAATCTAGCATTTCTAGCTGCGTGTCGGCACGCATGAGTTTCTGCGGTTCACCTGGACCATGAAAATCGATCCAGAGTTCTCCGAGCTTTTGCAGTTGAGCCAAGGTAGCGGCTCCACCGTTAACGGTAATACGTCCAGCCTTAGAAACATGCACGGTTCTTTTAATTAATAAAAGTCCTTCATCGCACGCAGGCAGGTCTAGCTCTTCTAACGCTTGCGTAAAGCGTTTGTCATTACCGACTTCGAGTTCCGCTTCCACGACACATTCTTCGGCGTCTTTGCGGACGATTGTTTTACCAGCGCGATTACCTGCTAACAAAGAAAATGCACCGAGGAGGACTGATTTACCTGCGCCCGTTTCGCCTGTCACCACCGTGAAGCCCTTGCCCAAGTCGAGCGACGTCCGATCCATCAGAGCCAAATCACGAATGGAGAGGCGGCTAATCATTTCTGGGTGCGGGGGCCGTAAAGTGATGAACCCAGACGTACGCAAGTTGAGCCAGCAATCACGGCAGCTTCCATATCGCCGCTCATGCCAATCGAAAGCTCAGGGAGTTTGACTTTAAATTTATTCTCTAATTCGTCCCGACAAATTCTCAAATTATCAAACGTGCGCTTAGCGGAATCCATTCCTCCTTTAATCGGTGGAACGGCCATGAGTCCAACGACGCGCAATGACGACTGACCCAATGCTGCTTCTAATAAAAGAGGGGCTTCTTCAATCTCACATCCAAATTTTGCGGGATCGTGGCCGGAGTTTACTTGGAAATAAATTTCGGGTTTCACATTGAGCTCTTCCGCAATTCGACCCATCCGTAAAATTAAATCGATTGAATCGACCGTTTGAATGATATCAAAAATTTTTAAAGCAGGCTTAACCTTGTTTGATTGGAGGTGACCAATAAATTCCCATCTCAAATCTGCGGGAGCGAGTGGTTTTTTTTCCTGGCCTTCTTGAACTTTATTTTCACTGACCGAACGCATACCGTAGCGATAAGCATACAAAGCTGCTTCCACAGGGTTAGTTTTGGTGACCGGTAAGATTCTGACTTCCGATGGATTACGACCACATTGTTTACAGGCTGACTCGATCCTAAGGCGGACGGCATCACAATTGGCGGCAAATTGTTCGTAGGTAACCACGAGAGACAATGGGAAGCAGAATAAGCGTAGAGTCAACGCCTCCAATCCCCTTTGCGGGAATAAGTAGTAACCTGGTCACGATAAGTAAATCTACACTTGAAACGGCCTGCTATTAGATTTATTAATCATATTGGGCTGTGCCAACATCATGCAAATTGAGAACTTAAAGATTTTTCGAGACCTTGTGGACAACGAAAGTTTTTCCAAGGCGGCCAAGTTGAATAACATTACTCAGTCAGCCGTGAGTCAGCAACTACGTTCGATGGAGAAGCATTTTAATGTCCTCATCGTAGACCGGGGTCAGAAACAGTTTCGTTTAACCCGTGAGGGTCGCAGTCTTTATGAAGCAGCGCGCGATATCTTAAATCGCTATGAACAAGTTTCGAGCGAGATGCAGGAAATGCGCAAAGTCGTGAGCGGAACAGTACATGTTTCGACGATTGTATCCATCGGCCTGCACGAGCTGCCACCCTACGTGAAACGTTTCATGCAAGAGTTTCCTCATGTGAATGTACGCATTGAGTATCGCCGATCCAATTTAGTTTATGAGGATGTTTTCTCCAGCACCGCTGACTTCGGGCTCGTCGCTTTTCCGCAAAAATACCGCCAAGTAGAAATCATTCCTTTCATGGAAGATCAGTTGGTCGCCATTTGTTCGCCTAAACATAAACTAGCGGGAAAAAAGGAAATTGAATTAGCCGATCTCCAGGGCACGCGTTTCATCGGCTTTGACCAAGATATTCCTACGCGCAAAGCGCTCGATCAATTCTTCCGTGAACAACGTATCGAACTAGAACCTTCGATGGAGTTTGATAATATCGAAACCCTCAAGCGAGCGGTGGAAGTCGATGCCGGGGTTGCCTTGGTTCCCGAGGGCACGATCCGTCAGGAAATCGAGCAAGGTACGCTGGTTAAGTTAAAATTACGTGACCGGCACGTTTCTCGGCCGTTAGCGATTTTACATCGCAAAGGACGCGTGATGACTCCGGCCATGAAGCGGTTCTTAACTTTAATGTTGAACGGCTTAAACGCGAAAAAAGCCGATCTCGAATAATTAAACGCGAAGCGTTTGCTCAGTGCGGCGAGCCAAAGCAAAACTTGGCAGAGCCTGAGCAAAGAACATTCCTAGTCCAATCCAGAGCAAGGCATAGTTGTCTTTGCTGATTAATGCGTAGCCGGCCAGAATCCACCAAATCAACGCACCCACCAAAGGAGGATAGGCATTACGCAGAGCGGCCCGTGCGAGTGACCAGGTACCAAACATCATACACGTCAGCGCTGCTGCTGTAATCGCTGAGAAAAGTTTTAAGGCGAAGTGGGCGTAAAGAATAAAACCTAACGAAACTACGATGCCCGTAAAAATAGCGGTTCCTACACGTCGTTGATTGGGAAGAAAATTTATTTTTGACTGATGAGCACGCAGGTAAAGCCCTGTGGCAACCACGGCCATCGAGAGGGTGAGCAACCAAATATAACGCAGTCCGCTGATAGGAATAGAAAATTCATTAATCGCCCATTGAGCTAAGAGACACTTAGCAAGAATCACTGACCAGATTGCGCCTAGGCGATCGAGCACGATGACTTCGCGATAAGCACGTTCTACAGAAAGAGCTAATTCCGTATCGGCACCGGAAGGAAGAGACGTGGAAGTGGAGCTCATTAACCAGTCCTACATAAAGTCGAAAATCAAAACCTGCAAACCCAAGAACACCTAAATGAAGTCAGCGATTACTTACTCCAAAGTTTTCGGCGGGTAATTTCTTTAGCAACCGGGGCTGGCACTTCTCTTTCCCAGCCGGCAACTCCGGCTGCTATCCGTTCGGCCAAGGTTCGAGGCTGACAAGCCAAAGCCTGGGGACTCGCGCCAGTAAGGGGCACTAAAAATCCATTCGTTCTTAAGTGCTCAAATAATCCAGCCACTGCAGGACGCACCTGGACATCTGCCGCTGTCACCACGGAGTCGACTTCGATTTGATAAGTTTCCGGGAAACAAACCTGACAGGCGACGGGGTCTTCTACCAAACGACTTAACTGATCGCCGCGCATAGGATAAACCATCACCTTAACGTTTTCCTTAAAGAGGCGACCACAAGCTTCCAGTACTCCACCCTCGAGATGCGTGTAGTGCTGTGGGTTAAATAAATCTACCAAGTTATTCATACCCGCGATGAGGGTAATTTCTCCGTCAGTATAGAGACGGAAGTAAGCAGGCAAGCGATACCACCCACGGTGGCGGGTAATTAAAAGAGGACGACCCAAGGTGCCGACGAGGGCAATGCGATCGAGAATTTCTTTTAGGTCGGCCGATTCTTGCCCCACACACATTTCAAAAATCGAAACACTTTCTTTGGGGTTCGCTAAGGAACGTTCGGCACAGGCCAACATATCCTCATTCACTAATGAAATTGGACGGAAAGTGCCACGGGCGACGATAATGGATTTCTTGTAGAAAAACTCGCTGGCCACGGCTGACTGGCCTTTCTCATCGAATAACACGGCGTCCGTCAGGCCTAGTCGAACGAGTTGAATTAAAGCAGACTGAGTGTCGAAGTTACTAAATGCTGGACCGCTAAAATGAATGAAATCTATTTCCACACGACCCGAGCCCACGTCATCTACTAAATTATTTAGGAAAACATTAAGGTCACGATGTGAGTTTAAAGCGGCGTGAACTAAATTAACTCCTACCACTCCGAGGGCGTCTTGCTGACGGCCAGCATCGCGATCCCAGAGGCGTAAGTGTAAAACAATATCACTAGGAGCAGCACCCACTTCATCCTCAAAACGCATACCCATCCAAGAGTGCCCCTGCCCTTTGCCGTCGTGGGGCGTGGTGGCGACGGTATCAGCAAAAGCAAAGAAGCGGGTGGTGGTGCCACGCTCGGAGGCCAAGCGATCGACGAGGAGTCCATATTCGTGACTCATCATTTGTTCGAGACGTTCACGTGAAACATAGCGCTTAGGGTGGCCGTAAATCGCATCACTCACGCGCATGTCATAAGCCGACATACTTTTAGCGACTGTACCCGACGCACCGCCTGCTTTAAAAAAGTGTCGAACGACTTCTTGTCCGGCACCAATCTCGGCAAAAACGCCGTAAGCCGAGCGATCGAGATTAATCGCCAGGGCCTTACGGGCAGTACCAGCGCTAGGATTTTGAGTCGGGTCGGACATAGCCAAGAGAGTTCACCAAAAAGAGAAAAAATCGAGTCGAAACGCTGGGAATAATGTCAATTTGATTGGCGATTCTTGCTCAGTCGACCAAAGTACTCACTTAAACTAACTTTTCTAAAAACACTCTTATGAAAGAATTTTTTAAAGCTCTCTTAGCTTCTGTCATGGGTACGTTTATTGCGGGAGCACTCGCCTGCTTTTTATTTTTTGTTTTAATCGTCGGGTTAATCAGTGTCGCGAGTAATCATGAAGTCCCAAGCATTTCCGTAAAAGCGAAGACTATGTTGGTCATTGGCAACGGTATGCTGATCAACGACACGCCTCAGCACGGCAATCCTGGTTTATCTATTCTGCTTGAGAGTCAAAAAGCTCCAGAAGTAGATTTATTACGGGCCATCGAAGCGGTCAAGCAGGCGGCGAAAGATAAAAATATTACAGGCATATTAATTGCAGGAGAAACCGATGCGGGGTTAGTGCAACTCAATGAACTCCGCCAGGCGATTAACGAATTTAAAAAATCGAAAAAGCCGGTAATCGCGTGGATTGAGAATGGATCGCAGCATGACTACTATTTAGCCAGTGTGGCGGATAAAATTTATGCCCACCCCGCGGGAGAGGTTGAATTTAAAGGACTCGCTCGCTACAGCCCTTATATCGGAGAAGCCTTAAAATCACTGGGTGTCGGCGTACAGGTAACCAAAGTGGGTAAATATAAGTCAGCGGTAGAGCCATTTTTGAGTGATAAAATGAGTGAATCCGATCGCGAACAAACTGAGTTATTGCTTGGGGGTGCTTGGAAAAAAATCGTGTCCGACGTCAGTGAATCGAGAAAAATATCGACTATCGTCCTTAATCGTATCGCTAATTCTGGCGGAGTGTTCACGCCGGACCTGGCCCTAAAAATTAAATTAGTCGATGAACTTTGTCAGCGAGATCAACTGGTGACTAAAATCTGTTCGCTCGGCGCAGCCGCTGATGACCATGGCCAATCCTTCCGACAAATTTCGCTTACTAAATATGCCAGTAAGGTAAACTTTTCATCGGGGGATGGGAAGATTGCGGTGATTTATGCCGAAGGTGAAATCGTCGATGGCTGGGGCGATAATGACAACGTGGGGGGCGATCGACTCGCGAGAAATTTACGTGAACTGCGAGGCGACAAATCCATCAAGGCAGTCGTTTTAAGAATCAACAGTCCGGGTGGCTCGGCCTTTGCGAGTGATATCGTCGCCCGCGAAGTAGGCCTGCTTAAACAAAGTGGTATTCCTGTGGTCGTATCGATGGGTGATGTAGCCGCCAGCGGAGGCTACTATATCGCCGCGAGAGGAAATAGAATTATTGCGAATCCTGCCACGATTACGGGATCCATCGGCGTCTTCGGACTACATTTCAATTATGAAGAATTAGCCAAGAAAATTAACCTGGGGACCGATGGCGTTAAGACGTCGCGCTACTCTGATTTATTTTCAAGCCATCGAGCGGCCACAGCTGAAGAGATGGCCATTGTTCAAAAAATAGTTGACCAAGTTTATGAAGATTTTCTGAACGTAGTATCCGAAGGTCGAAAAATCGAACTCGCACAGGTACATGAAATCGCCCAAGGCCGCGTTTGGCTGGGAGTGAACGCCAAAGAAGTGGGACTCGTTGATAAGATGGGCGGGCTGGTGGACGCTATCAATCTCGCAAGAGAATTAGCCAAGAAACCAGATGCATCCATTATACAAATACCCTCACTCTATTCGGGCCGTGAAAATATTTTGCAGAAATTATTGTCGGATGAAGAAAATGAAAATCCGGTCTTCGTAAAAGCAAAGTATCATGATCCAGCACTACAAATTCTGAAAGCACACATGAACTTTCTGAATCGAGTCGGAAATCTGAACGACCCTAAAGGCGTTTATCTACGTTGCCCTGTGGAGATCAGTGTACGCTAATTACTGAGCTGGGTTAACGGACTTAGGCATCTGAGCCTTGGCTTCCGACATCCAGGTATTTAACTGCTTAATCCGAGTTTCATCTGCGGGGTGAGTAGAGAAAAATTCAGGAGGCTTAGTACCAGAAATTTTTGAAAAGCGTCCCCAGAATGCTGGAGCTGCTTCAGGGTTGTACCCTGCCCTGGCCATAAAAATTAAGCCCAGATGATCGGATTCGGATTCATGTTCGCGGCTAAAAGGTAGAAGTACGCCGAATTGAGCGCCGAGACCAAAGCCTGTCATCCAAGCCTGACGAGTGTGTGCTGATTTATTCTTAGTCGCCTCGTCCACAATCAAGGCACCCGCTGCAACTAATAAACCCTGTGAGATTCGCTCATTGCTGTGTTGATTTAAAACGTGCGCCACCTCGTGTCCCAAAATAACAGCGATATCATCATCGGTGGGAGCGTAAGGAAACATGCCGACATTGAAGCCGATTTTTCCACCAGGCATGGCAAAGGCGTTGGGTGATTTATCATCAATAATAGCAAACTCCCAGAGATTGGCAGGGGGGAGAATTTTATTTTTATCTTCTTTTCTGGCTACCGTAACAATCGCTAAGCCAATTTTCTTAACCTTCGCTAAACGAGGGTCGTTAGGGATTTTCTTCATTTTAGCGAACTCCGTAGATGCCATGGTCGACACCTCAGAGTTACTAACCATGAGTAGCTGACTACGACCCGTACCTGGTGCGGTCTGACACCCCGTGAAGACTATTGGCAGCAGAAGAAATAACCAAACTCGATTCATCGTTAAACTTTAGGATTATCTTCTGGGTTTTCGGTGGCGGCAACCGAGGTGTCGTCATCGTCCTTCGCTGCAGCACCCGCGGCGGCATTATAATACTTCTCGTAGCTCGCATCGAAGCTGTCCGTATAAACTGAAGCCATGCGCATGGACATACGGTTAAGCACGGCGCCTAAAATAGGCACGCCTACTTCACGGAGTCGGGTAATACATTCAGCAACGTTACGCGTGGATACGAAATTATAGCGAACGACGTAGATAACACCGTCAACGTTGGGGATTAGATTTAGGGCATCGGACACCGCACCAATAGGAGGCGAGTCGATAAAAATACGATCATAGCGGGAGCGCATGGCCGTTAACATTTCGATAAACTTCGTACTACCGATAACCTGGGTTGGATTACGGCAACTCATACCCACAGGTAAAACATCTAAATTAGGTGCTACATTCTTAACGATGGATTCATCGATGGTGGATTCATCATTAAACCAACGAGAAATACCTTCAGTACCCGTTAGACCCAGCGAAGGTCCGACGTTGGGAAGACGTAAGTCAGCATCAATCACTAAAACCCTTTCTCCGTGTTGAGAAAAACCGAGAGCTAGATTAGTGGCAACGAAGGTCTTACCTTCACTGGGGCGTGTTGATGTGATTAAAAACACGTGGCTAGACATCGATGCGGGATTAACGCGCATGGACGAATAGATGGTGCGGATGGCCTCAACAGCGACGACGTCCTTTTCATGCAGTGCCAAGAGTGCACGTTCAGGTCCGACGGACTTTGCTACTTGAGGAATCGTTCCTAAAATCGGGATACCCAATGCAGCTTCGACTTCTTTCGGTGACTTGATCCGGTCGTCAAATGTACCGAGTAAGATGATTAGACCTAAACCAAAAATAGCTCCCAATGCTAAGCCAATCATCGCGTTCAGATAAAAATTTTTGTTAGCAGGCCGATCAGCAACCGAGGGACTGTCTAAAACTTTAATGGAAGTAGTAGTACCGGTAGTTGATGAGCGAATTTTAGCTTCTTCGAAGCTTTGTTTTTGACGGGACAAGAAGTCCTCCTGGCTTTTAATTTCTTTGTCGACGCGTTCGAGTTCGTTATTCGCCACAGTCAAACGCGCGATTTCATCGTCCTTCTTATCGAGATTAGAAATGATGGCTGCGTAATTAGCATGGGCGTTCTGTATCGCCACTTGAATACGATTTACGGACGCAACAATAGCATTTTGTAATTCGGCTTCGGTTTGCTTCAACTGTGCGCGTGCTTGAATTAGCGTGGGGTGCTCATCGGTGTATTTTTCTTCCATCGTTCGGACCGCGACACGCAGATCACTTATTTTCGATCCGTATGCAGCGACACGCTCATCACTTCTCACTTGGGCAACATCGTATAAATCCTTACCATTCTGTTTATATTCACCAATTAAACGCCAGATAATTTCCATTTCATCAATGGCCTTGCGCGTATCTTCGCGTGCTCGAACTAAAGCGGCACGTTCAGCGGTCAAAGTGTTAGTGTCCTTGGCAATCGAAAGTAATTTTTGACCTTTAATAAGATCGTTTCGCTTATCGTAGAGTTTACGGATTTTGTCTTCGACCGAATCAATATCCATACGATATTTTTCGACTAGAGGATTGGTGATTACCAAGCGCTCATCTTCGCTATTCTTTTGAATCGCCTTACAAAAAAGTGTGGTCACCTGGCGGGCCAGTTCGCGGTTAGGGTGAGTAAATTCAACGTTCACAACTAATGTCTGACGTTGGGGCGTGATGGATCTTTGCTTTGAGAAAACTTCTTGTTCGGAAAGCGGTCCACTAAAAACGCTGCCACCTTGATAAGGCGACAATACCTCCTTTTTTTCTGCGGTGGTTAATTGACGAGAAACAGCTTCGATAATCGTGCTGCTTCGCATCGATTCAACCGCCGTATAAAAGTCGTCACTGGAAGTAATACTAAAATTACTTTCGGCGGCCGTGTTGGAGCCCGAAATATTCGGGGCCAATCGAAATACGCGCAAGCGACCCGATGCCTTATACTCGGGCATCATATTATATGTATAAACGAGTGACAGCGTGAAAAAGATTAGAACCGATAAGACCAGCCACCAGATGCGTTCGCGCACCATGTTGACGTAAGTTGAAATCGAGACTCCGGTATCTTTGGACGAACCCTCGCCATAACCACCATAACCGCCACGTTGACGGCCGTATCCACCGCCATATCCGCCGCCGTATCCGCCGCCGTATCCGCCGCCGTAACCGCCGCCGTAGTTTCCGCCATAGCCACCACCATATCCACCACCATAGCCGCCGCCATAGCCGCGACCATAGCCGCCGCCGTAGTTTCCGCCATAGCCACCACCACCGTAACCACGACGTTGAGAACCCCTGCTTGTATTATTTGTACCGCTAGCGCTTCCACTAGAGGAAGAGCTATTAGTGCTACCGTTATTGGGGTTTTCTTCACTCATGGATTAAAAGCGGCTATCCTCTACATAAACAGCGTCTTCGTCTTGAAGAATGAAATCGGGCTCGTCGCCAGAATCAATTTTACGCATGTCTTTTAAAATTACCTCGGTCTCGCCGTCGGGCTTTAGTCTTTTAATCGCAACATCGGATCGACGTCCACGCGCTTGAATGCCGCCGGCAATCGATAGAGCTTTACCCAACGTAAGATTCTCCTCTGGTGGGATTGTTACGGGGCCCGCACGACCAACATACCCTGAAATATAAACCCGGCGCTCAGCGTAGGCGACAATGGCGATAATTAACTGCGGTTGTTTGAAATAGCGGCTGAAGCGTTTAGTAAGTAAATCCTGTGCCTCAGTAATCGTTAAACCAGCGACTGGTACCAGTTGCTTTAAAAACGGGACGTCAATGGTGCCGTCAGGATTAATTCGACGCTCAATCACTGTATCATTTTCATTGATGACGCCGACGCGGATAAAATCTCGAGAACGTAGTCGATAGGAAGTCTTGGCAGCAGCTGGCTCAGACTTTACCTCATCCGCGACCACGGCCTTGGCAGCCACGGGTGTGCTCGCAACGGGTTCGTTAGTAACTGCAGGCGCGGGCGGATTCGATACTCGCCCTAATTCTAAAGTTTCAGCTGAAAGACGAATCACGCCCAATCCGAAAATAAAAACACAAGTAAGTGCAGTGTATTTTCGGATGAAAAGAATCGGACAATCTAACATAAAAAAATCTGCTGAGGGATTGGCCTGCTGAAGATTTTTAATAACGGAAAGTGGTAGAAAGATTAAAGGAATTCGCTTTAAAGTTAGATGCTGGCGAGTTCTTAACTTTGGAATCTAAAGTATCAATCGTGGCAGCAAATCTGATGTATTTATTATACTCCCAATTAACACCTGCATTGAAGTCTAGTGAATCAACTTGGGTGGTTCCCGAAACGACCTTAGATTTTAAGGCGTGAAAACTGAGGGCAACTTTTTCTAATAAGGCGTAGGACACACTATAACCGATGGTGTCGCTCGTGGTTGATCCACCTGCAGCCGAAGCCGATACATCGTGAACTAAATTAAGTTCGTGAGTAAATTTTTCAGTTAAATTATGAGCAATTGTCAGATTGTAGGATAAACCTTTGTCGGATACTCCATCCAAGTCGGAAGTAAAATAACCGACGTTGGTGGTGATATTAATTTTACCCGAAGAAGTGGGCTTACCGTTAATAGTTAAGCCAATGAAGTCTTTGGTAAATTTTTGTTGTCCAGGTGGACGGGGATTATTTGTTACTGGTCCAGAAGGAAGTACTTGGCTGGTTGAAAAATAAGGTGCGGCCGAGTAGTTGCTTAAATCATGCTGAAATCTCACTCCGTACTCCAACTTTTCGCTCGGAGTTTTATAATTAATACTGATTGGAATCGATTTGGTATTAATTTCACTCAGGGTATTTGTGTTATAGTTAATATTCTCAGTACCAGGCGGCGACTGAGTTTTAGTTTTAATAGGGTTTAGGTAATCGTTATAAGAGTTCGTAAAACCTACATTTAATCTCAACTTCTCACTGAGTTTATAACCGATGTTCAAAGAGTGGGCGTAATTAGCTTGGCGCACCAAAGTGGCGCCGAGAACTTGACCACTATCAGCACCCAAAATACCGGCTAAATTATCATTTCGGGCGGACTCATTATAAGAGGTAGAAACTCCAACCGTCAAAGGTCCACCGGTCTCATAATTAGCACTCGCGGTAATATTATCCTGACCTTGTTCTAAATCTTTATATTCAGATTTATTATAGCGTAAGAAAGATCGTGCGGCCTTCAAGCTCGCCGAAAGAGGACTGTCTTTTGCGTACTGCAAATCAAAACCTGGCGTAAACGTCACTAACGCCGCAGATTTTTTATCAGCCACGGAGTACAAATTATCCTTTAAATCAAAAGACAAAGAACCATTGAAAAATATGTCGGTGTCATCACCGATTTGAATTAATGGTGAGGTCGGAAAGATAGTAGCAGCGTTTACGAACGCAGTTGTACCGAGCAAGGTTGCGGCGGCTAAGAAAAACTTCGTTTTAGGCATAAATTTAGGCTAGGTTATAAGTTCAAAATAATTTCAATTAAAGTCATAATCTCAACAAAGAAAGGGATAAACAAAATAGGCGTACATTTAAGTACGCCTATTTACATAAATCGCTGAATATTAGCTACTTAAGGTGATTACTCGGCGGTTAATTCGGTCGGGGTTACCTTAATCTTACGATAAATCGGTAATCCGGTACCTGCAGGGACGAGGTGACCCATAATCACATTCTCCTTAAAGCCAGTCAGTGGATCGCGACGAGCCATGGTAGCGGCATCGGTCAGAACACGGGTGGTTTCTTGGAAAGAAGCAGCCGAGATGAAGGACTCAGTCTCAAGCGATGCCTTGGTGATACCCAGAAGGATAGGTTCGTATTCGGCAATTTGACCACCGCGTTCATGAATCGAACGATTCACTTCGGCGAGCGTGCTGCGATCGACGTGTTCGCCCCACAAGTAATCGGAGTCACCTGGCTCGGTAATGCGCACCTTGCGGAGCATTCGAGCTACGATGATTTCGATGTGCTTGTCGTTAATCACAACACCTTGTGAGCGGTAAACTTTTTGAATTTCGGTGATGAGGTAATCTTGTACACGCGATTGACCGAGAATATCCAAGATGTCGTGAGGATCGACGGCACCATCCGTCAACGGTTGGCCTTGCTTAACTTTTTCGCCGGCAACCACGTTGATGTGTTTACCGTGAGGAATTAAGTGTTCTTCTTCGCGACCGATCGAGTCTTTGATGACCAATCGTTTCTTACCACGAACGGAAGGTTGGAATTCAACCTCGCCATCGATCTTCGCAATTTCGGCAGCATCCTTTGGAGGACGAGCTTCAAAGAGTTCGGAAATACGTGGTAAACCGGCGGTAATATCTTGAGTCTTCGCAGCTTGGCGTGGAATTCTTGCGAGCAAGGTTCCTACTTCAACTTCGGTTCCCTCTTCGACAACGACTCGCGCGCCTGCAGGAATCGAAAATGTTCCCAGGTTCTCACCCTTCTCATTTACGATTTGAATCTGAGGATTTTGTTCGTCCGAGTGTTCGATGATGCTCTTGATGAATTTATTCGCCGCGGTATCGCGCTCTTCATTGTAAGTCACACCATTGATCATATCAATGAGGCGAATCTTACCGATTGCGTTAGCGAGAATAGGTGTGTTGTTCGGATCCCAAGCAGCGATGATTTGGTCTTTCTTAATCGCCTGTCCGTCCTTCACTTTAATCACAGTACCGGCGAGAATACGATATTCCTTAGCAGGCTGATTAGCTTCACCGACGATACGAATTAAGCCGGTACCGTTAACCGCAAAAAGAGCGTCGTTAAGTGGCACAGTGTTAATATCAACGAACTCAATGCGTCCGTTAATCTCGGTTTTAATTTCTGGAGTTTTTAACTGAGCAACACCACCAATGTGGAAAGTACGCATGGTTAACTGAGTACCAGGTTCACCGATGGATTGTGCAGCGATAATTCCAACCGCAGTACCACGCTCAACAATACGTCCAGTCGATGGGTCGAGACCGTACGACTTAGGCGGAATTGCATTCACATGCATGTGCGTGAGTGGCGAAAGAACTTTTACGCGATCGATACCAGACTTCTCGATAGCTTTAGCGATGTCCTCAGTGATGAGTTCACCCGCAGCGACGATCACTTCAGAAGGATTGAGAGGATTGACGACGTCATCCGATGGGCAACGACCGATAATACGGTCAGCCAAGGGAACGAGAATTTCGTCACCGTCATAAATCGTGGATTTCCAAACACCATTAGGAAGACGAACGGCGACGCGATCAACACCGGCATCGCGCAACTTAGCTACCATCTCTTCGGTGAGTGTAGTATCAGCTTTGATTAAAGGCTTAGCTGCACCCGATGGATTGGGCACGTCGATTGAAACGTGACGACCGATGGCCGCATCGCTTAATGGAATAACTTCGGAGCCGGATGAAAGATTACGATTGTCGGTAACAATCACATCCATCGCCACGTCACACAACTTACGAGTCATGTAACCTGCGTCAGCGGTTTTTAGCGCTGTATCCGAAAGACCCTTACGAGCACCGTGCGTCGAGATAAAGTACTCGAGAACGGAGAGGCCTTCACGGAAGGAAGACAAGATTGGGCGTTCGATAATTTCACCTGAAGGTTTAGCCATCAAACCACGCGCACCGCACAACTGCTTAACCTGGGCTTTATTACCACGCGCACCAGAATCCATCATCGCGTAAACTGGATTGATGATCATGCGGTGAGTGTGACGAGGGTCACCCTTACGCACCCCAGCTACTTTCGCAGCTTCGGAGAGTGTGTTATAAACAGATTGCGCAATCGTGTTAGTAGCACTGGACCAAGTATCAACGACCTTATTTCGGCGTTCATCATTGGTGATGGTACCACTTTCATTTTGCTTTTGGTATTCGCGTACCTTGATGGTGGCTTCTTTGACGACGGCATCTTTTTCCGCCGGATAAATCATGTCCGACACACCGATAGAAATACCGGCTTTAGTTGCGACGCGGAAACCTGTGTCCTTCAGAGCATCAAGAACAGGAATAGAAAGTTCCTTACCAACAGCCTTGTAGGTCTTAAGAATTAAATCACCCAACTGACCCTTCTTCACGGTCTCGTTAAAGAAACCGAGTTCGGAAGGCCAAATGGTATTGAAAATAATACGACCGACGGTGGTGACGATAGTACGAGCGTTTTTATCGCCGTGTACAGTGTCGCGACCGAAGTCAGGATTCGCATAACGAACCCAGTCGTGGAAGTGCAATGCACCTTCTGCTTCAGCGTAATTAGCTTCATCAACCGAGCCAATCACCGGTAAGTGTTGTTCGTTCTTAGGCTTATTCGCAGGTTCAAGCGTGAGATAGTAAGCACCCAAAACAATATCCTGGGAGGGAGTTAAGATCGGCTTACCGCTCGAAGGTGAGAAGATGTTGTTCGTGGACATCATCAAGAGTTTGCACTCCATGATGGCTTCCAAGGAAAGCGGAACGTGAACGGCCATTTGGTCACCGTCGAAGTCAGCATTGTAAGCCGTACAGACGAGCGGGTGTAAACGGATTGCATCACCTTCAATGAGTACAGGCTCGAAAGCTTGAATCGAAAGACGGTGAAGAGTCGGAGCACGATTTAAGAAGACAGGGTGACCTTTCGTCACTTCTTCTAAAATATCCCAAACCTCCGGCTTCTTTTGTTCAATGTGTTTACGTGCACCACGTACGGTGTGCGCAAACCCGAGATCCTTAAGACGACGGATGATGAAAGGCTCGAATAAAACGAGCGCCATCTTCTTAGGAAGACCGCACTGATTGAGTTTCAATTCAGGACCGATAACGATTACGGAACGACCGGAGTAGTCGACGCGCTTACCTAAAAGATTTTGACGGAAACGACCATGCTTACCCTTCAACATGTCGCTGATGGATTTGAGCTGACGATCGCGATCTTTAACGGGCTTGCCGTGACGACCGTTGTCCAAGAGAGCGTCAACCGCTTCTTGTAACATGCGCATTTCATTATGGATGATCACGTCAGGCGTTTTCATCTGGATGAGCTGCTTCAATCGGTTGTTACGATTGATAACGCGGCGATAGAGATCGTTTAAGTCAGAAGTCGCAAAGCGACCACCTTCTAAAGGAACTAACGGACGTAAGTCTGGAGGAATAACGGGGAGTACCGTTAAGATCATGTGCTCAGGACGTTTTCCAGAGGCCAAGAAGCCTTGGATAATCTTCATACGACGAGCGATCTTCTTCTTGATCTGCTTAGAGCGCGTGGAGCGAAGTTGGTCGCGTAAACCTTCAACGGTTGCCGCTAAATCCATCTTCTTGAGTAATTGCTGGAGAGCTTCCGCACCCATGCGCGCTTTGAACGCGTCAGGACCGTGAGTTTCAACGGCTTTACGATAACCTTCTTCGTCTAATAATTCTTTTTCAACCATGCCAGTCTGACCAGGATCTACGACTAAGTATTTTTGGTAGTAGATAACTTGTTCTAACTGACGAGTGGTCATGTCGAGCATCAGCGACAAACGGCTGGGCATGCTCTTTAGGAACCAAATGTGCGAAACGGGAATCGCCATGCGGATGT